>Ga0137307_100010_pt2 | contig 242490 bp, 198 predicted proteins | sample NAcewD2O_March_2_FD_97180 | JGI IMG/M metagenome (GOLD analysis project Ga0137307, IMG submission 97180) | Mouse cecal microbial communities from Vienna, Austria - N-Acetylglucosamine amended D2O_March | ecosystem: Host-associated > Mammals > Digestive system > Large intestine > Cecum | place... | reverse complement strand
CGCTGCACGGCTATTAAAAAATGTCCGGCGATATTTTGTGGTCTATCTTATTGTTTTATAGTGTTTTACCTTGTCTTGCGGGCGGGTTTGCCAAGGCGGTTAATGTTTTTCTGGCTTGCGTTAACCCGATTTTAACCCTGGTGTTAGGCGGGTCGGTCTATTTTCGATATGACAAAGCGCAGAATATGCGCGCATCGCAAACAGACAACCCAATTCTTAAAATTTCAACCAAACCTAACACTCATGAAACACTTTTTACGAATTCTGACGCTGGCGGTCCTGACGGCCGGAGCTTTGGCCGGCTGCAGCGACGACGGTCCGAAAGCCGACGCACAGCACGGTGTCGGAACCGTGACGGGTACGGTCATCGACGACTTCGGCGACGCCCTGGGCGGTGTCACGGTGAGCTGTGCCGACGGTGCCTCGACGACCTCGACCGATCTCGACGGAACCTATGCGCTCGAAGGCGTGAAGATCGGCACCGGCATCGTCACTTTCAGCAAGAGCGGTTACCAGACGGCTTCCGTCACCGTGACGGCGGCCAAATTCAACGCCGAAGGCGTGGCGACGGTCGATGCGTCGCTCGAATATGCCGCTGCCAAGATCGAGGGCCGCGTGCTCGACGCCAAGAACGGCAATGCTCCGTTGGAGGGTGCCACGGTGAGCATCAGCGAGTCGCAGAGCGTCACCACCGGTGCCGACGGCCGTTATGCCCTCGAAAACCTGCCGCTTGATACCTACGACGTGACCTTCGCCAAGGAGGGTTATGCTACGATCGTGCGCAAGATCGGTCCCGACGCGTTCGTCGACGGCGTGGCTGCGCTCGACATGACGATGGGCGGCCGCGAAATCCTGCGCGACAAGACGGCCGACGACCTGGCCCTGGCCGACAAGTGGTATTTCAACGAGTACCGCGGCGGGCGCAACGCCGAGAGCTATCCTCATTGGGACTGGTCGACCGACTACATGGCCGCGCTCGACTTCTACGGCAACTGGGAGGAGCAGAACGAGGGTACCACCCTGCGCATCCGCAACGACGAGGGCGACCGTTCGAACCCCGCCGACACGGATGTTTTCGACTCCTATGTATATGGCAGCAAGCTCATCACCGACGACAACCGCATCATGACGCTCCAGGTGCGTACGCACAACGGTTCGGACGACGAGCCGGTCTGCTTCGGCGTGCAGGTCGTCGATCTCTCGCAGGCGGAGCCCGAGGCGGTGAAGATCGGCCAGATGCAGACGCTCAATTCCGAGGCCTACAAGTCGTTCGCTTTCGACCTGAGCGCCTACAAGGGCAAGGAGGTCGTCATCGCTGTGGGTATCTACCGTGCCAGAACGGGCGACTACTGGAAGCAGCTCGTCCTGCGCCGCATCGCTTTCGCCAGCGAGCAGGTCAACGGCTGGGGATGGCTGCCCGGAACCGAGGTGACCGGCCTGGAGGGCTGGAAGATGACGCAGGAGATGGTGCGTTCGACGATGCCTCACACCAAGCAGCACTTCACCGGCATCAGCCCCGTATCGGGCGACCGCAACAACTACGTCGACGCCTACCGGGCATGGCGCGATGTCGACCACATCGCAGCCAACTGGTCGTTCATGCCGCTGCACAAGGATCCCGAGGTCTTCCCGGGCGAGGGCTATCTGATCAAGACCCGCGGCGGCGGTACGGCCGTCAACCTCAACGAGCCCGAATCCTACTTCTATGCCAAATACGCCATCGGGGCAGGCTGCAACCGTCTGGTGCTCACCACCCGCAACTTCTCCTCGACGAATGCCACCTACTTCAAGCTGGCGGCCATCGGGGAGGACGGCACGGTGACGTCGCTCGCCCCCGACACCAACACGGCTTCGTCGGCCGAAGCGGCGGGCAACGGCTGCTGGAAGTTCATCCATGAGGACGGCGGCGCCGGTTCGCCCGAGAAGTATGCCACCTTCGAATACGATCTCTCGCAGTTCGACGGCAAGTCGGTCGTCCTCGCGCTCGGTATCTTCAAGGGCGAGGAGAACGGCGACGAAAACAAACTGGTCATCTACAGCCTCGACCTGCAGTAAATAATGCTCCTGTCCGGTCTCCGGGGCGTATCGCAGCCCCGGAGCCGGTGCGGAGAAAAAACCCACACGAAATCATGAAAAAGATGCTGAATACCTTGCTTTGCACCTGCTTGTTCGTGCTTGCCGGCTGTTCCGACGACAAGGGGACCGACAAGCCCGACACCGGCGACCGCCGGCCCGCGACGTCGCAGGAACTCGCTCACCGCAACCTCGAACGTTCGATCGCCTTGATCGACACCGCCGTGGACAACTACTTCACGGGCGAGACGATGTCCATGTCGCGCTACTACAATCCCTACACCGGTTCGAAATCGGGCGAGCTGGGGAGTATCTGGATGTACACCAGCGCCATCGAGGCCGTCAACGCCGCCATGCACGGCATGTCGGCCCTCAAGAGCGAGGGCGACGCGGAGCTCTACGATGCCCACTTCGCACGTTATGCCGCGCTGCTCGGGCGTCTCTACGACAATGCGGCCTACTATCGCGGCAGCTTCACGCTGACTTCCTACACGCAGACCCGCGAGTGGAGCGTCTACGCCGTCAACCGTGCCAACGGCATGGGTTCGGCCGACGTGACCGGAATCAACAACGTCTACGACGACCAGCAGTGGCTGGTGCGCGAGCTGTTGGAGGCCTACCGCCTGACCGGCGATTCGAAATACCTGGCCGAGGCCGAATACCTGACCGCCTACGTGCTCGACGGCTGGGATTGTACGCTCGACGGTTCGGGCAACGAACACGGCGGCATCACCTGGGGGCCCGGCTACACGACTAAGCATTCGTGCAGCAACGGTCCGATGATCAGCCCGCTGGTGTGGCTCCATGAGATCTATAGCACGAGCACCAACGAGATCGACCATCGTTACATCGACGCCGACGGCCGCCGTCTGACCCGGAAGATGCCCAAGGGCGAATACTACCTGATGTTCGCGCGCAAGATCTACGACTGGCAGAAAAGCCGTCTGCTGCGTGCCGACGGCGTCTACGCCGACATGCTGGGCGGCAGCAACCGCATCGAATACGAGACCGTCGACGGCGAGCGGTACCGCAAGCACACCCAGGACGACGGTCCGGTCGGCGCGGCCATCACCTACAACAGCGGTACGATGCTTTCGGGTGCGGCCGATCTCTACCGGGCTACCGGGCGGGAGAGCTACCTGGCCGACATGCGTGCGCTGTCGAAGGACAGCTTCGCGGCTTTCGCCCGCCTGGGCGAGCACGTCGAGGGCCACTATTCGTTCGACATCTCGGGTTTCCGCGTGTGGTTCGACAACGTGCTGATGCGCGGCTACGCAGATGTGGCGCGGGCCGATGCCGAGTGCGTGGCAACGTGCATCGACGCTTTCCAGAGCAACCTCGACTACGCCTATGCGCGTCATCTCTACAAGGGCTCCCTGCCGACCAATCTGCTGGTGGGCTGGAACATGGACAAGGGCAAGAACGACACCGAGGCGATGTTCGCCTTCGCTTTCGCCGCAGAGTATGCGGCCCTGGCCCGTCATGAAGCCGAAAAGAACGACTAACCTGCAAAAAACTACGGATATGGAGAAAATCAACAGATCGATCCGGGCCTTGTCCTGCCTGCTGGCGGTGCTTCTTATGCTCTGTCCGATCGTTCGGACGTCGGCTCAGAACGCCCGCGGGGTGTCGGGCCGGGTGGTGGACGACAACAACGAGCCGATCGTGGGCGCCACCGTGCTGGTGAAGAATACGGGCTTGGGCACGGCGACCGACATCGACGGCCGCTACATGATCAAGGCGTCCGACGACGCCACGATTTCCTTCTCGTTTCTGGGCTATGTTTCCAAGGAGGAGAAGGTGGGTTCCCGCACCGAGATCAACGTGATGATGGTCGCCGACCAGACGCAGATCGAGGATGTCGTGGTCGTGGGCTACGGCGTGCAGAAGCGCGGTTCGGTGACGGGTTCGGTGGCGAGCGTCAAGGGCGACGACATGCTGCAGACCAAGAACGAGAACCCGCAGAACATGCTCACGGGCCGTGTTTCGGGCGTGCGCGTGTGGCAGAAGAGCGCCGAGCCGGGTTCCTACAAGAGCGACTTCGACGTGCGCGGCATGGGTTCGCCGCTGGTCATCATCGACGGCGTGCCCCGCGAGCTGAGCGACTTCCAGCGCATGAACCCCGGGGACATCGAGGACATCTCGGTGCTGAAGGACGCCGCGGCGGCCATCTACGGTCTGCGTGCGGCCAACGGCGTGCTGCTCATCACCACCAAGAAGGGCGCCCAGGGGCGCGTGAATGTCTCCTACAACGGTTCCTATACGTTCCAGGTGCCGGCAAGCATGCCCAAGCTGGCCGATCCCTACGAGACCATGACCCTCTACAACGAGCAGGCCAAGAACAACGTCAACGGCGGTGCACCGGTCTATACCGAGGCCATGTTCGAGGAGTTCCGCAACGGCACGCGCCGTACTACCGACTGGAACAAGCTCGTCTTTGCCGACTACGCCCCGCAGACGCAGCACGACGTGAGCATCGCCGGCGGTACCGAGAAGACGCAGTACTTCGTGAGCCTGGGTTACTTCTACCAGGAGGGTTTCTTCCGCTCGGGCGACCTCAACTATGATAAGTACAACATCCGCTCGAACATCTCGACGCAGATCGTGCGCGGTCTGACGTTCGACATCAACCTCAGCGGCATGGCCGACCAGCAGAACAATCCTTATTCCACGTCGGCCGACATCATCCGCAACTACTGGCGTCAGGGCGTTCTCTTCCCGGCCTACGCCGACGAGGCGGGCACGATGCTCAACTACGAGGGTCTCGATCTGGAGGAGAACACCGTGGCCAAGATGACTTCCGACATCTCCGGCTATCGCAAGTACCGCCAGAAGCAGTTCCAGTCGTCGGCGTCGCTCAACTTCGACTTCGGAACGCTCCACGATGCGTTGGAGGGCCTGTCGGCCAAGGGTATGCTGAGTTTCGACTACCGGTTCAACGACAACGAGATCTTCCGCAAGGAGTACTATCAGTACGCCTTCGTCAACGGCGAGTACGTGCAGAAGCTCTACGCTCCCAGCTCGCCCAACAACCTGCGGCGCGAGCACTACAACCACCAGCAGACGCTGGGTCAGATCCTGCTGACCTACAACCGTACGTTCGCCCGGCACCGCGTCGGCGCCATGATCGGTTGGGAGGCGCAGAAACGCAAGGGCGACAACTTCTACGCCTTGCGCAACCTGGCGTTCGGTTCGCCCTACCTCTTCAACGGCGTCGAGGAGGGCCAGATGGGCGCCAGCAATCCCAACGACGTCTACGAATCGGCCTACGGTTCGCTCATCGGCCGCGTCAACTATGCTTTCGACGACCGTTACCTGATCGAGGCACAGTTCCGTTACGACGGTTCGTCGCAGTTCGCCAAGGGCCACCGCTGGGGTTTCTTCCCCTCGGTCTCGGTGGGTTGGCGCATCTCGGAGGAGCCTTTCTTCAAGGCGTCGGGAGCCGGGTTCGTCAACCAGCTCAAGCTGCGCGCCAGCTACGGCGAAATGGGTGACGACAGCGGCGCCGGCTACGACTGGATCGCCGGTTATACCTATCCTGCCACCAGCAGCAACTCCGAGAAGGGTTACTACGCTCAGTGGGCGCCGGGCTATCTTATCGGCGGCGAGTTCGTGACGGCCGCCAACCCCAAGGCCCTGCCCAATACGGCCATCTCGTGGTTCACGGCCAAGACGTTCAATGTCGGCGTCGATTTCGAGGCCTGGAACGGCATGCTGGGGCTGTCGGTCGAGTATTACTCGCGCAAGATGACGGGCCTCTACGAATATGCCACGTCGGTGTTCCCCACGGTGATCGGTTCCACGCCGCCGCGCGAGAACGTCAACAGCAGCAAGAACATGGGTCTCGAGGTCGAGATTTCGCACCGCAACAGGGTCGGCGAATTCGCCTACGGCATCAAGGGCATCGCTTCGATTACCCGCAAGAAGTGGCTACGCGCCGTGCAGAACGGTCCCTATGCCAACTCCTACGACCGGTGGCGCCACGACAACCTCAACAACCGCTACCAGGGCGTGCAGTTCGGCTACGAGTCGGCCGGCCGCTACGAGAGTTGGGAGGACATCTGGAACTATCCCATCTACAAGGGGCGCGACGTGCTGCCCGGCGACTACAAATACCTCGACTGGAACGGCGACGGCGAGATCAACGGTCTCGATGAGCATCCTTTCGCTTTCGACTCCACGCCCTGGCTCAACTACAGCCTCGGTTTCGACTTCTCGTGGCGCAACCTCGACGCAAGCGTGCTCTTCCAGGGTTCGGCGCTCGGTTCGATGCAGTATGTCGAGCCGCTCTACGCCATCTGGGGCGCCAACGGCGGCGGTGCGCTCGAGCAGTTCCTCGACCGCTGGCACCCGACCGACCCGTCGGCCGACCCCTACGACCCGGCCACCGAGTGGGAGGAAGGTTACTATGCCTACACGGGCCACTCGCCCAAGGGCAATTCGCAGTTCAACCGCGTGAGCACGGCCTACCTGCGTCTGAAGAGCATCGAGGTGGGGTATACGCTGCCGCGCATCCGTCAGGTCCCCGATCTGAAAATGCGCGTTTACGCCAATGCCTACAACCTCTTCACGTTCACGGGCGTCAAGTTCGTCGACCCGGAGCACCCGGAGGACGACCTGGGCCGTCTCTACCCGCTCAACCGCACCTTCACCCTGGGTCTCTCGCTTTCGTTCTGATGGCTCTGTTAAACCGAGAAGCATAAAATGACAAACATGAAAAAGATATTGATCAGTGCCCTGTTCGGGCTGACGCTGACGGTTTCGTGCGTGAACCTTGACATTCCGCCCAAGAACACCGTCACTTCCGCCGACCTGCTCTCCAACGAGGCGGGTATGGACATCTACATGGCGCGCATGTACAGCCTCATGCCTTTCGAGGACTTCAAGTATCAGTCGAAGTGGGGCGTCAACTTCAACGGCTGGCTCAATTCGTCCGGCATCGAGGGTACGGGCGAGGCCGTCGGCCGCGACGACATCGTCCGCGCCTTCACCGGCGAGGACGAGCCTTACTGGAGCCGTGCCTTCTCGCTCCTGCGCGAGGCCAACTTCCTGATCGAGAACCTCCCCGCCTACCGGAGCGCTTATCCCGAGGTGACCTACAACCATTATCTCGGCGAGGCCTACTACGTCCGCGCCACCGTTTTCTATGCCATGGCCCGTCGCTTCGGCGGCATTCCGCTCGTTACGCGCGTGATCGCCTATCCCGATGCGGCCGACCGCCTGGAGGTGCCCCGTGCTTCGGAGCGCGAAACGTGGGACCGCATCCTGGCCGATTTCGACACCGCTGCCGAGCTCATGCAGCCCAGGTCGATCAAGTCGGGTTATTCCAACCGCTATGTGGCTCTGGCCTTCAAGTCGCAGGCGATGCTCTATGCCGGTTGCGTGGCCAAGTACAACCAGGCGGTGTCGGGGCACCTCACCGGTCTGGGTCAGAAGACCGGCGTGCGCGTCATGGGCTTCGGCGACGACGAGTGGGAGGCCGCTTCGAAGAAGTATTTCACCGAGGCCTACAAGGCCGCCCGCGAAGTGATGGCCGACGGCGGTTATTCGCTCTACAAGAAGAAGTGGGAGGCCGGCAATCCCGAGGCGCAGTACCAGAACATGGTCGACATGTTCAGCGACGCAAGCAGCCCCGAGAACATCTACGTGCACGAGTACCTCTATCCCACGACCACCCACGGCTACGATGCCTACAATGTTCCTTATATCTTCCGTGCGCCGCTGTCGTCGGGCACCTGCCCCACGCTCGACTTCGTCGAGTTGTTCGACGGCTTCGACCGGTATCCCGACGGAACGATCAAGGTAACCGACGGCAATTCCAACTCGCAGGGCAACTACCTCCTGTTCGATTCGCCGATGGAGTTCTTCAAGAACGCCGAGCCGCGTTTGCGTGCCTATGTGATCTTCCCCGACGACATCTTCCGCAAGACCGCGATCGAGATCCGCGCCGGTGTCTACACGGGTCCGGTGCCCATCAAGCCGTTGATGGACGACTACTCCTATGCCGGTGCCGAGAAGAAGTACCAGGACCTCCCCGCCTTCAAGAACAAGACCCTGCACCTGGGTTCCACGCCTACGGAGAACAACTCCACCAACGAGCTTAAGGCCGCCGGCTTCAACGAGGCGCCGGCCGGTGCCAACGGTCCTTTCTACAGCTCTGCCGAGAGCGCCATCACGGGCTTCATCGGCCGCAAGTGGCTCAATCCCGACGACAAGTCGGAGATCGGCGAGGGCAAATCGGCGCAGCACTACGTGCTGATGCGCTATGGCGAAGTGCTGCTCAATGCGGCCGAGGCCGCCGTCGAACTTGCACTGGCCGGTGAGGCGGCTCCCGACGGCGCCGACCTGCTCCAGGTGGCCACCGATGCCGTGAACGAAATCCGCGAACGGGCCGGCGCCCAATTGCTGGCAGGCCGTATCCAGGCAACCGACGCGGGCCGCAACATCGTGCGCAAGGAGCGCCGCAAGGAGCTCGGTTTCGAGCGTTCGGTCAAGTGGGACCTGCGCCGCTGGCGTGTGAACCACTACGACGGCCGCGACGGATTCTGGGGCGAAACGCGCGACAAGAACCGCTTCAGCAACAATTCGCGTTTCCGTTTCCGCGGTCTCTATCCTTTCTATTCGACCGAAGCCAAGAAGTACTTCTTCGACGCTTTCTTCACCACGTGGGTGAGCAACAGGACCTTCGAATACAACGTCATCGACTACTACTTCGCTATTCCGGGCAACGAGGTGGTCAAGAGTCCCGTGATCGACCAGCAGCCCAACAGATAGTCGGAAACCCCAAAAATTCAGAACTACGATTATGAAAAAGATATTGTTTTATGCCTTGACGGCCGCTTCGGCGCTGCTCTGCTCGTGCGAGCTGTTCGAACTGGACAACTACGATGGGCCCGGCGAGACGATCCGCGGCGCGGTGGTCGACGCGGCCACCGGCAATCCGGTGCTGACCGACCAGGGCAGCGAGGGCATCCGCGTGCGCATGACCGAGTTGAGCTGGGGCGACAACGTGGAGCACAACCCCGACTTCTTTTGCCGCCCCGACGGCACGTTCCAGAACACCAAGGTCTTCAAGGGCCGCTATAACGTGCGCGTCGACGGGCCGTTCATTCCCATCGTGCGCGAGGACGAGCGCGGGGTGCCCCTGGCCGACGAGAGCAAGACGCTCGACATCGACGGCGTAGCCGACGTGCGGTTCGAGGTGCAGCCTTTCCTCAATGTGGAGTTCGTCGGCGACCCCATGGTCAGCAACGGCCGCATCACGGCCCGCGTGCGTGTCACGCGCGGTGTCTCGGAGGCGGAGTTCCGCGAGAAGATCGAGCCCATGGGCGGCTGGGACGACAGCTTCCTCAACGTGACCGACATCCAGCTCTTCATCAGCTATTCGTCGAGCGTGGGCTACCGCGCCCGCGACGAGCGCTGGTCTTCGAAGATCGAGTACACCGGTTCCGAGTTCGGCGACCTGCTGGGCAAGCCCGTGACCATCAAGTCCAACAAGGGCCAGGCCATCCCCTCGGGCCGCAAGGTCTTCGTGCGTGCGGCGGCGCGCATCAACTACGACACGCCGCGCGGCGACGGCACCCGCCGCTGGAACTACAGCGCCCCCGTCGAAGTGCTGATCCCCTGATAGGTACATAAAACGGTTTCCGGCTGTCCGGATTCGGCGCCGGAAACCGTTTCTGCCAACCTGAAAGCGGAGTCGCAGCCCCGGGCAGCCCGCTGCCGGGCGCCGGTTCCGACATGTGAAACTCCCCAAAATTCCTACCGATGAAAAATACGGGCCTTTTCGCCCTGTTGGTTTTCGCCGCAATGCTGTCGTCGTGTTGCGGGTCCCGTCGCAGCGACGGCGTCAAGACGACTTTCCAGACTTCGCGCGAGTGGCGCCCCACGATCGACAACCGCGCCGACGCCGCCATGGTCTACGGCGTGGGCGGCAATCCGTCGGACAACTCCGACCGCATTCCTTTCGAGGAGCGCGTGCGTTCGTGGCGCGAGCGCGGCTACGAAGTCCACTTCATGACCGGCATCGCCTGGGGCGAGTACCAGGACTACTTTACCGGCGCCTGGGACGGCGTGCCCCACCTCGACGAGGGGCAGGTCCAGCGCAGCGGCGATACCATCTGGCACGGACACATGGTGCCTTACATCGTTCCCACGGACAACTACCTCGAGTACATGAAGCAGCGCCACATCAAGCGCGTCATCGATGCCGGCATCACCCACATCTTCCTCGAGGAGCCCGAGTTCTGGGCCCGCGCCGGCTACAGCGAGGCGTTCAAGCGCGAGTGGCGCAAGTTCTACGGTTTCGACTGGCGTCCCCAGCACGAGTCGCCCGAAAACACCTACCTGGCCAGCAAGCTCAAGTACCACCTCTATTATAATGCCTTGCGCGAGGTATGCAGCTTCGCCAAGGAGTACGGCCGCAGCAAGGGCCTCGACGTCCGCTGCTACGTGCCGACCCATTCGTTGGTCAACTATGCCCAGTGGCAGATCGTGAGCCCCGAGGCAAGCCTCGCGTCGCTGCCCTGCGTCGACGGTTACATCGCCCAGGTGTGGACCGGCACTTCGCGCGAGCCCAACTACTTCGACGGCGTGTGCCGCGAGCGGGTCTTCGAGACGGCTTTCCTCGAATATGGTTCGATGGCTTCGATGACGGCGCCCACGAGCCGCAAGATGTTCTTCCTGACCGATCCCATCGAGGACTGGCCCCGCGACTGGAAGGATTACAAGCGCAACTACCAGGCTACGTTCGTCGCCCAGCTCCTCTATCCCGGCATCGCCGACTACGAGGTCATGCCGTGGCCCGAGCGCATCTACGAAGGCCTCTACCGCACGTCGCCCGACAGCGATGCGAAGGAGCGCATCCCGCGCCGCTACTCGGCGCAGATGCAGGTGATGATCGGCGCCCTGCACTCCATGCCGCGCACCGGCGACCGCGTTTCCGGTTCGCACGGCATCGCCGTGGCGATGTCCAATTCGTTGATGTTCCAGCGATTCCCCCGCCACGACGGTTACGACGATCCCCAGTTGGCCAATTTCTACGGCCTGGCCCTGCCTTTCGTGAAGCGCGGCGTGCCGGTGGCTACCGTCCACCTCGAAAACCTGGCTTACCCCGAGGCGTTGGCCGATACGAAGGTGTTGCTCATGACCTATTCCAACATGAAGCCCCAGGAGGAGGCCTCGCACGAGGCGCTGGCCCGTTGGGTGCGCCGGGGCGGTACGCTCGTCTACTGCGGCCGCGACGACGATCCGTTCCAGGGCGTCGCCGAATGGTGGAACAGCGGCGACAAGGCCTTTGCGGCGCCCGCCGACCACCTTTTCGGGTTGCTCGGCATCGGCGCTGCTCCCGCTGAGGGCACCTATGCCTGCGGCAAGGGCAAGGTGTGCGTCCTGCGCCAGGACCCCAAGGAGTTCGTGCTCACGCAGGGCGGCGATGCCCGGTTGGTCGGCTCCGTGCGCGATCTCTACGAGGAGTTGTGCGGCGATGGTGCGCTGGAGTTCAAGAACCACTTCCGGCTCAGCCGCGGCATGTACGAGCTGGTGTCGGTCATGGAGGAGAGCGTCGGCACCGAACCCTGCACTGTCGAGGGTACGTTGATCGACCTTTTCGATCCGCAGCTGCCCGTGCGTGCTTCGGTCAGCGTGGCGCCCGGCGAGCAGGCCCTGCTCATCGATGCCGCCCGCGTGACCGGCGGGCGTCCGCAGGTGTTGGCCGCAGCTTACCGGGCCGAGAACGAGAAACGCACGCGCAACACCTATTCCTACGCGGCCAAGGCTCCGATCGGAACCACCGGCGTGTCTCGTGTGCGGCTGCCGCAGCGTCCGGCGCGTCTGTTCGTCGACGGGCGGGCTGAAGAAACGCCCGATTCGGCGTGGGACGAAGCGAGCCGCACCTTTCTGCTGACGCTCGAGAACAACCCCGACGGCGTGGAAGTGCGTTTCGAATGGTAATATGAACAACCGATATACAACCAGAAACAACAATACAGAACCTCGATGATGAAGAAATTCGTATCTTTTCTTGCGGCGTCGTTCCTGCTGACGGCCTGCGGAACCCCTTCCGGCGACGATGCCCGGAACTCGCTGCGCGCACCGGCCTGGCCGCTGGTGACGATCGACCCCTACACCAGCGCCTGGTCGATGTCGGACCGCCTCTACGACGAGCCGGTCAAGCATTGGACCGGCACCGAATTCCCCTTGCTGGGCGTGTTGGAGGTCGACGGCGTGAACTATCGTTTCATGGGTACCGAAGACCTCGAGCTCATGCCGCTTGCCCCCACCTCGGAGCAGGAGGTGTGGATGGGCCGCTACACGACCGACGAGCCTGCGGGCGCGTGGGAGAAGCCCGGTTACGACGACAGCGCCTGGGCGCTCGACCGCGGTGCTTTCGGCACGAAGATCAACGAGCCCACGGCCCAGACCGACTGGACCACCGAGCGCATCTGGGTGCGCCGCACCTTCACGCTCGACGAAGTGCCCGACGGCCGGCCGCTCTACCTGGAGTACTGCAACGATGACGATGCGGTCTTCTATCTCAACGGCGTGGAGATCCACAATACCGGTTCCGTGTGCCACAAGCACGCCCGCGTAAGGATCCCGGCCGAGGCCGTGGCCACGCTCAGGCAGGGCGAGAACCTGCTGGCGGCCAAGTGCATCAATCCCGTCGGCAACGGTCTGCTCGACTTCGGCATCCTCACGCCCAAGGAGCGCCGTACGCTCTTCGGACAGAGCGCCGAGCAGTTGTGGGCCGATGTGCAGGCCACGCGTACGATCTATCGTTTCGCCTGCGGCAGCGTCGATCTGCAGCTGACCTTCTCGGCTCCGCTTTTCCTCGACGATCTGGAGACGATGAGCCGTCCGGTGAACTACATGACCTACGAAATCGTCTCGAACGACGGCAAGCCCCACACGCTGCGGCTCTACGTCGAGGCGGCGCCCGGCTGGGCCGTCGACCAGCCCTACCAGGCTTCGGCCAGCGAGTGTTTCGAGCGCAACGGGCTGGTCTACCTCAAGACAGGCAGCCGTGAGCAGCGCGTACTGGCCAAGGCCGGCGACGATCTGCGCATCGACTGGGGCCACTTCTACATGGCGGCCGACGCTGCGAACGCCACGGCCGGCGTGGGCGAGAGCGCCGTGCTCCGCCGCGGTTTCGCCGAAGGCGATACGAGCGGCTGGAAAAACTCGGGCGAGCAGGCGCGCATGGCGCTGGCCCTTTCGCTCGGCGAAACCGAAACCGCCGACGGCAAGCTGATGATCGGCTACGACGACGGCTACTCGATCCAGTATTTCGGCCAGAACCTGCGTCCCTACTGGAACCGCAAGGGCGACCGCACCATTTTCGACGCTTTCGAGACGGCCGATGCCCAGTATGAAAAGCTGTTGAAGCGCTGCGAGCGTTTCGACGCCGAGCTGATGGCCGAGGCGACCGCCGCCGGCGGACGGCACTATGCCGAACTCTGCGCCCTGGCCTACCGCCAGGCCATCGCCGCTCACAAACTCGTAGAGTCGCCCGAAGGCGATCTGCTCTTCTTCTCCAAGGAGAACAACAGCAACGGTTCGATCGGCACGGTCGACATCACCTATCCGTCGATGCCTCTCTTCCTGAAGTACAACCCCGAGCTGGTCGCCGGTTTGATGAACCACATCTACCATTACAGCGAGAGCGGCCGTTGGACCAAGCCCTTCCCGGCCCACGACGTGGGCACTTATCCTCTGGCCAACGGGCAGACCTACGGCGGCGACATGCCGGTCGAGGAGGCGGGCAACATGCTCATCGCCACGGCGGCCATGTGCCATCGCATGGGCGACGCATCGTATGCACGGCGCCACTGGGCTGCGCTGACCACCTGGACCGATTATCTGGTCGAACACGGCCTCGATCCCGAGAACCAGCTCTGCACCGACGACTTCGCGGGCCATTTCGCCCACAATGTCAACCTCTCGGTCAAAGCCATCCTCGGCATCGCTTCCTACGGTCGTATGGCCTCCATGCTGGGCATGGAGGAGGTGGCCGAACGCTATACCGCCAAGGCGCGCGAGCTGGCCGCCGAGTGGGTGAAGATGGCCGACGACGGCGACCACTACCGGCTGACTTTCGACAAGCCGGGCACCTGGAGCCAGAAGTACAACCTCGTGTGGGACAAGCTCCTGGGGCTCGATATTTTCCCCGATTCCGTAGCCCGCACCGAGGTGGCATCCTACCTCGGCCGGCAGAACGAGTACGGACTGCCGCTCGACAGCCGCGAGGCCTACACCAAGAGCGACTGGATCATGTGGACGGCCACGATGGCCGACGACCGGGCCGCGTTCGAGGCCTTCATCGACCCGCTCCACCACTTCTACAACACGACCGTCGACCGGGTGCCCATGTCCGACTGGATCTGGACCGACCGGCCCAACCACCGCGGTTTCAAGACGCGTTCGGTCGTGGGCGGCTACTTCATCAAGATGCTCGACAACGAATAGCAGAACGATTCTATGAAAAAAACGCTTTCTTTCCTGCTCGCCGTTGCGGCGGCATGCCAGCTCCGGGCTGCGGAGCCGGTCGACTATGTCCGCACGACGGTGGGTACCATGTCGAAATACGAGCTTTCGACCGGCAACACCTATCCCGCCGTGGCGCGTCCCTGGGGCATGAACTTCTGGACCCCGCAGACGGGCAAGATGGGCAACGGCTGGACTTATGTCTACACGGCCGACAAGATCCGCGGCTTCAAGCAGACCCATCAGCCTTCGCCGTGGATCAACGACTACGGCCAGTTCGCCGTCATGCCCGTCACCGGCGGGGCTTGCTTCGACGAGGATGCCCGCGCCAGCTGGTTCTCGCACAAGGCCGAGACCGCCACGCCCTACTACTATTCGGTCTACCTGGCCGATCATGACGTGACGGTGGAGCTTACCCCCACCGAGCGCGCCGCGATGTTCCGGCTGAGTTATCCCGACGCCGAGCGCTCCTATCTCGTGATCGACGCCTTCGACCGCGGCTCGTGGGTGAAGATCATGCCCGGCGGCCGGCGGATCGTGGGGTATACGACCCGCAATTCGGGCGGCGTGCCCGACAATTTCCGCAACTGGTTCGTCGTCGAGTCGGACACTCCCTTCGAGTTCGTTGCTGCGGTCGCCGACGGTGCGATCCGCGAGGGCGTCGCCGAGTCGCAGGCAGACCATGCCGGCGCCGTCGTCGGTTTCCGTACCGAGCGGGGCCGTCCGGTCCACCTGCGCGTGGCGTCGTCGTTCATCGACCTGGAGCAGGCCGAACGCAACCTCGGCGAGCTGGGCGACAAGTCGTTCGACGAGGTGAAGGCCGAGGGCCGCGCCCGTTGGAACGAGGTGCTGGGCCGCATCGAGGTGAGCGATCCGAACACCGACAACCTGCGCACCTTCTATTCGTGTCTCTACCGCTCGGTGTTGTTCCCGCGCGACCTCTCCGAGATCGACGCTGCCGGACGCCGCGTCCACTACAGCCCCTACAACGGTACGGTCTGCGACGGCGAGATGTTCACCGACACGGGTTTCTGGGACACTTTCCGTTCGCTTTTCCCGCTGCTCAACCTCGTCTATCCCGAGATGGCCGGGCGCATGCAGCAGGGTTTGGTCAATACCTACCTTGAGAGCGGGTTCCTGCCCGAATGGGCTTCGCCCGGCCATCGCGGCTGCATGGTGGGCAACAACTCGGCTTCGGTGGTGGCCGACGCCTGGATGAAGGGCATCCGCGGCTACGACATCGAGAAACTGTGGGAAGCCGTGATCCACGGCACCGAACACGTCCATCCGACCGTTTCGTCGACCGGACGCCTGGGTCATGAATATTACAACACGCTGGGTTACGTTCCCTACGATTCGGGCATCCGCGAAAACGCGGCCCGCACCCTCGAATACGCCTACGACGACTGGTGCATCTATACGCTGGGCAAGGCGCTGGGCAAACCCGAGTCCGAAATCGGCATCTTCGCCGAGCGGGCCATGAACTACTGCAAGCTGTTCGATGCCGAGAGCGGTCTGATGCGCGGCCGCAACGGCGACGGCACCTTCCAGGCGCCTTTCAGCCCCTTGAAGTGGGGCGACGCCTTCACCGAGGGCAACAGCCTCCACTACACCTGGTCGGTCTTCCACGATCCCGAGGGGCTGGTGGAGCTCATGGGCGGCCGCCGCAGCTTCACCGACAAGCTCAACGGCATCTTCACGGTGCCGCCCCATTTCGACGACAGCTATTATGGCGGCACGATCCACGAAATCCGCGAGATGCAGGTGATGAACATGGGCAATTACGCCCACGGCAACCAGCCCGTGCAGCACATGATCTATCTCTACAACTGGAGCGATGAGCCCTGGCAGGCGCAGTTCTGGTGCCGCGAGGTGATGGACAAGCTCTACAGCGCGGCGCCCGACGGCTATTGCGGCGACGAGGACAACGGGCAGACTTCGGCCTGGTACGTCTTCTCGGCGATGGGCTTCTATCCCGTGTGCCCGGCGTCGGACCAGTATATCTTGGGTTCGCCCCTTTTCAACAAGGTGACGGTGCACCTGCCCGGCGGATGCCGGACGGAGATCGTCGCCGAGGGCAATTCGCCCGCCGCCCGTTATGTGCAGTCGATGACCCTCAACGGCAAGCGCTGCGGCCGCAACTACCTCACGCACGGCGATCTCACGCGCGGCGCCAAGGTGCGCTTCCGCATGAGCGCGCAGCCCGACAAGCAGCGCGGCACCGAGGCTTCGGCGCGTCCCTACTCCTTTTCGGAGGGGCGTTGAACCGGCTTCCGGGTCGTTGATAGTTTCCTGTAAACAATCGTCAAACCGAAAACCATGATGATTCGCAAAATCTGTCTGAGCCTGGCGGCGCTTCTCTGCGCTGCCGGCTCCCTCCCGGCCCGCGGGACCGCGGCGCCGCTGCCTGCCGACAAATGCAAGGTGGCCAAGGTGCGGCCCTATGCGCCGACCAACCGGCCGAAGCCCGAGGAGCGTTCGTTCGCTTCGGCGGCCGTCGATGCCGAGATCGAGCGCATCAAGGGGCTGCTGACCAACGCCAAGCTGCGCTGGATGTTCGAAAACTGCTTCCCCAACACGCTCGACACCACCGTTCGCCATCGCAAGGACGCCGACGGCAAGGACGATACGGTGGTCTACACGGGCGACATCCATGCCATGTGGCTGCGCGATTCGGGTGCGCAGGTCTGGCCCTACGTCCGCCTCGCGGCCGACGATGCGGAGCTCCGCGCCATGCTGGCCGGCGTGATCCGCCGGCAGTTCAAGTGCATCGGACTCGACCCCTATGCCAATGCCTTTCTCGATCCCTATGATCCTGCTCCCGACCACCATTGGATGAGCGACGGCACGCAGATGCGGCCCGAGCTCCACGAGCGCAAGTGGGAGATCGACTCGCTCTGCTATCCGCTGCGCCTGGCCTACGCCTACTGGCAGGCTACGGGCGACACGTCGGTCTTCGACGAGCATTGGCTGGCGGCCATGCGCAACATCCTGCAGACTTTCCGCGAGCAGCAGCGCAAGGAGGGGGTGGGGCCCTATCTCTTCACGCGCGTCACTGACCGTCAGCTCGACACCGTCTGCAACGAGGGCAAGGGCAATCCGGTGAACCCCGTGGGCCTTATCGCTTCGGTCTTCCGGCCTTCGGACGACGCCACGACTTTCCTGTTTTTGGTCCCGTCCAACTTCTTTGCGGTGACGTCGCTGCGCAAGGCGGCCGAAATCCTCACCGCCGTGAACGGCGAGCGGACAATGGCCGGCGAGTGCCTCGCCCTGGCCGACGAGGTCGAGCAGGCCCTGCGCGAATATGCCGTGGTGGAGCACCCCGAGTTCGGCGAAATCTATGCTTTCGAGGTCGACGGCTTCGGCAACCGCTTCCTGATGGACGATGCCAACGTGCCCTCGCTGCTGGCCATGGCCTACCTGGGCGACGTCGACCCCTCCGACCCGATCTACCGCAATACGCGCCGTTTCGTGTGGAGCGAGTCCAACCCCTATTTCTTCCGCGGCACGGCCGGCGAGGGAATCGGCGGTCCGCACGTAGGTTACGACATGATATGGCCCATGAGCATCATGATGAAGGCCTTCACCTCGCAGGACGACGCCGAGATCAAGCGCTGCGTCGAGATGCTGATGACCACCGACGCCGGCACGGGCTTCATGCACGAGTCGTTCCACAAGGACGACCCGGCCAACTTCACCCGCTCGTGGTTCGCCTGGCAGAACACGCTCTTCGGCGAGCTGATCCTCACGCTCATCGATGCCGGCAAGCTCGACCTGCTCAATTCGATCACCGTTGAATAGCATGAAACGACTACTCGTTCTGATCGCCTGCCTCGCGGCCGCCTGTTCGGGCGGCGGTGCCCGCGGTCCGCAGCCGCTCGACGCGTCGGCGTTCGCCGCCGAGGTCGACGGACGGCCCGTCTCGCTGCATACGCTCCGTTCGCCGGGCGGACTGACGGTGCAGATCACCGAATTCGGCGCCCGCGTGGTTGCATTGTGGGCCCCCGACCGCGAGGGCCGTTACGACGACGTGGTCGTCGGTTGCGAGAGCATCGGCCGTTATCTCGGCGAGCCCGACGCCCGTTTCTACGGGCCGGTCGTGGGGCGCTGCGCCAACCGCATCGCCGGCGGCCGCTTCGAGCTCGACGGCAGGGAGTACGCCTTGCCGCAGAACGACCACGGCCATTCGCTGCACGGCGGCTTGAAAGGGTTCGACAGCCGTGTGTGGACGGTCGAGTCCGTGACCGATCGGTCGCTCGCACTCTCCTACGCTTCGCCGGCCGGCGAGGAGGGTTATCCCGGTACGCTGAGCGTGCGGGTGACCTACACGGTGACCGACGACAACGCCCTTGAGATCGTCTATCGCGCCGAGACCGACGCGCCTACGATCGTCAACCTCTCCAACCACTCGATGTTCAACCTGCGCGGCGAGGGCAACGGCACCGTCGAGGCTCACGAACTGTGGATCGACGCGTCGCACATCACGCCGGTCGATTCGCTGCTCATCCCCACAGGCGGGTTCCGTCCGGTGGAGGATACGCCGTTCGATTTCCGCACGCCTGCAGCCATCGGTGAGCGGATCGACGCCGACGATGCGCAGCTTCGGTGCGGTTCGGGCTACGATCACAACTGGGTCTTCGACAGCGAGCCGGGGCGGGTGCGTCTCGCGGCGTCGCTCTACGAGCCCGAAAGCGGGCGCCTGATGGAGATTCTGACCGATCAGCCGGGACTCCAGTTCTACAGCGGCAATTTCTTTACCGATGCCACGACCGGCAAGTTCGGCCGCCGCATCGTTCGCCGCGGGGCCGTGGCGCTCGAAACCCAGTGTTTCCCCGACAGCCCCAACCAGCCAGGCTTCCCCTCCGTGCGGCTCGACCCCGGGGAGGTATACCGCCATACCTGCATTTACAGATTCGGCACACGATAGACAGGTTGTCCTTACACGGCGGCCGGCGGATTTTTCGCCGGCCGTTTTTCTGCCGCAGGGACAGCGCAAACCGCCTCCTTGCGCCGCCGGTACGCGGCAAGCGGTCGCTATCGTGAAAAAAATAACAGCCGACAACGACAATTCGCAAAAGTTTTGTAATTTTGCGTCGCAAACCGTAAAAGAAGTTTCGAACCAAATAATTAACTATTGCTATGCAGATTGTAGAAGTTCATGCAAGAGAGATCCTCGATTCGCGAGGAAATCCGACCGTCGAGGTCGAAGTGCGCACCGTATCGGGTGCTTTCGGTCGTGCCGCCGTGCCGAGCGGCGCATCGACGGGTGAAAACGAGGCGCTGGAGCTTCGTGACGGCGACAAGAGCCGTTACCTGGGCAAGGGCGTGCTCAACGCCGTGAAGAACGTCAACGAGGTGATCGCTCCGGCCGTCATCGGCATGAACGTAGCCGACCAGGTGGGCGTCGACAAGGCGATGATCGCCCTCGACGGCACGAAGACCAAGTCGAAGCTGGGCGCCAACGCCATCCTGGGCGTTTCGCTGGCCGTTGCACGCGCCGCTGCCGACTATTTCGGCATGCCGCTCTATCGCTATATCGGCGGTTCCAACGCCAAGACGCTGCCCGTTCCGATGATGAACATCATCAACGGCGGTTCGCACTCCGACGCTCCCATCGCTTTCCAGGAGTTCATGATCCGTCCCGTGGGCGCTCCGTCGCTCAAGGAGGGCCTACGCATGGGCGCCGAGGTGTTCCACAACCTCAAGAAGGTGCTGCACGAGCGCGGTCTGTCGACGGCCGTAGGTGACGAGGGCGGTTTCGCTCCCGCGCTGAACGGCACGGAGGACGCTCTCGATTCGATCATCAAGGCCATCGAGAAGGCCGGCTATGTTCCCGGCAAGGACGTCATGATCGGCATGGACTGCGCTTCGTCGGAGTTCTACAAGGACGGCGTCTACGACTACACCATCTTCGAGGGTGAAAAGGGCGCCAAGCGTTCGTCGAAGGAGCAGGTCGAGTACCTCAAGGGCCTGGTCGCGAAGTACCCCATCGATTCGATCGAGGACGGTATGTCGGAGAACGACTGGGAGGGCTGGCAGATGCTGACCGCCGCCATCGGCGACCGTTGCCAGCTCGTCGGCGACGACTTGTTCGTAACGAACGTCGACTTCTTGAAGAAGGGCATCGAGATGGGTTGCGGCAACTCCATCCTCATCAAGGTCAACCAGATCGGTTCGCTCACCGAGACGCTCGACGCCATCGAGATGGCGCACCGCGCAGGTTATACGTCGGTTACGTCGCACCGTTCGGGCGAGACCGAGGATTCGACCATCGCCGATATCGCCGTGGCTACCAATTCGGGCCAGATCAAGACCGGTTCCATGTCGCGTTCCGACCGTATGGCCAAGTACAACCAGCTGCTCCGCATCGAGGAGGAGTTGGGCGACGAGGCTATCTACGGTTACACCAAGGTGTATCGCAAGTAAGTCTCGTACTTCAATAACCGGTTCCGGCGACCCCGAAAGGTCGCCGGAATTTTTTTTGCGGGTGGGTCGCCGGTTTTGAAACCTCTCGCGACATCCGTAATCACGAAGGACGCTTCGGCCGAAAACAGCTTCCGCAGGAAGCATACGGCTTAGGAGAAGCGGCAGACGGGATGAGCCTGCAATTTTCCAACAAAAAAGCGTCCGGCAATAACCGGACGCTTGCTTGCTGAAAAAAACGGGGTGGAAGAAGGGGCTCGAACCCTCGACCTTCGGAACCACAATCCGACGCTCTAACCGACTGAGCTACATCCACCATTCGACGGCGCAATGCCGTATCGGGATGCAAATGTAATATACTTTTTTGCTTTTGCCAAATAAAACGGCTGAAAAATCGATTGCGGTGCCGTCTGTGTGACAAAATGGCAGTCCGGAGTGTAGCTTTGTCACGCCGCGTCTGCCAAAAACGGGTTGGCACATCTCTTGATGAATAAGGAGTTGCAAACGAGCCAACAACATCGTAAAACCAATAAACAGAACAATCATGAACGTAAAACCCTTATCGGACCGCGTGCTGATTCAGCCGAATCCCGCGGAGGAGAAGACGGCCGGCGGCCTGATCATTCCCGACACGGCCAAGGAGAAACCTCTGGCAGGCAAAGTCATCGCTGTGGGCCCCGGCACCAAGGAGGTGACCATGGAGGTGAAGGTCGGCGACCAGGTGCTCTACGGCAAGTATGCCGGGCAGGAGATCCAGATCGACGGCACCGACTACCTCATCATGAAACAGAACGATATTTTGGCAATCATCTAATCTTGTAAGTGTTATGGCAAAGGAGATCAAATATAACGTCGAGGCGCGCGAACTGCTCAAGGAGGGTGTCGACGCGTTGTCCAACGCAGTGAAGGTGACGCTCGGCCCCAAGGGCCGCAACGTGATCATCGACAAGAAGTTCGGGGCTCCGCAGGTCACCAAGGACGGCGTCAGTGTCGCCAAGGAGGTCGAGCTGGAGGATCCGTTCGCCAACATGGGCGCCCAGATGGTCAAGGAGGTCGCTTCGAAGACCAACGACGACGCCGGCGACGGTACCACGACGGCCACCGTGCTGGCTCAGGCAATTATCGGCGTGGGTCTGAAGAACGTCACGGCCGGCGCCAACCCCATGGACCTCAAGCGCGGTATCGACAAGGCCGTGGCTGCGGTGGTCGAGTCGCTGCGCAAGCAGAGCCAGGAGGTGGGTTCCGACTTCGCCAAGATCGAGCAGGTGGCGACCATCTCGGCCAACAACGACGAGAACATCGGCAAACTCATCGCCGAGGCCATGTCCAAGGTCAACAAGGAGGGTGTCATCACCGTTGAGGAGGCCAAGGGCACCGAGACCCACGTCGAGGTGGTCGAGGGCATGCAGTTCGACCGCGGTTATATCTCGGCTTACTTCATCACCGATCCCGAGAAGATGGAGGCCCAGCTCGAGAAGCCCTATATCTTGATTACCGACAAGAAGATTTCGACCATGAAGGAGCTCATGGGCGTGCTGGAGCCCGTGGCTCAGAGCGGTCGTTCGCTCCTCATCATCGCCGAGGATGTCGACGGCGAGGCGCTGTCCGCTTTGGTTGTCAACAAGCTGCGCGGTACGTTGAAGATCGCCGCCTGCAAGGCTCCGGGCTTCGGCGACCGTCGCAAGGAGATGCTGGAGGACATCGCCGTGCTGACCGGTGCTACGGTCATCTCGACTGACAAGGGCATGAAGATCGAGGATGCAACGCTCGAAATGCTCGGTACGGCCGACAAGGTGACGCTCAACAAGGAGAACACCACCATCGTCGACGGTGCAGGCAAGAAGGAGGAGATCGCCGCCCGTGTGGCGCAGATCCGCGCATCGATCGAGAAGGCTACGTCGGACTACGACAAGGAGAAGCTCCACGAGCGTCTGGCCAAACTGGCCGGCGGCGTGGCCGTGCTCTATGTCGGTGCCGCTACCGAGGTCGAGATGAAAGAGAAAAAGGACCGTGTCGACGACGCGTTGGCTGCTACGCGTGCCGCCGTCGAGGAAGGCATCGTGCCGGGTGGCGGTGTAGCCTACATCCGTGCTACGGCCTCTCTGGAGGGCATGAAGGGTGCCAACGACGACCAGACGACCGGTATCCAGATCGTCAGGCGCGCCATCGAGGAGCCGCTGCGTCAGATCGTCGCCAACGCCGGCGGCGAGGGTTCGGTCGTGGTCAACAAGGTGCGCGAGGGCAAGGATGCTTTCGGTTACAACGCCCGCGACGACAAGTACGAGGACATGCTCAAGGCCGGTATCATCGACCCCACCAAGGTGTCGCGCGTGGCTTTGGAGAACGCCGCGTCTATCGCGTCGATGTTCCTTACCACGGAGTGCGTGCTGGCCGAGAAGAAGTCCGAGCAGCCCGCCATGCCTCCGATGCCCGCAGGCGGTATGGGCGGCATGATGTAACGAGCGCCCGAGCGATGAAAACCCCGGTCCGTAAGAACACGGACCGGGGTTTTTGCGTCTTGGGCGGTTCGGGTCAGAGACCGCCGTCGACCAGCCAGCACTTTTCGGGGTTGTCGTTGCGCAGAGCCAGCATCAGCTTTTCGGTTCGGCCGTCCGCCAGCAGGATTTCGCAGGGGATGAAGACTCCGGGGTATTCTCCCGAGCGCAGAGCCTTGCCTGCGGATATGATTGCAAGCCCTCCGTAGTGCGCTTCGAGTTGTTCGCGGACGCCGGTGCCATAGTAACGGAGTGCTTCGTCGAGCAATCTTTTGTCCCACGGACCCATTGCCCGCAGAATGCGGGCCGCCGCTTCTTCGGCCGTCATGTCGGCCAGCTGTGCGCCGGAGACCGGCTCTGCAAGGTCGATCCACTCGATGCCTTCGGGTACTTCCCATATGGCCCGGTCGATGGGTTCGTCATAGGCGATGCCGGTGCTTTCCAGCAATACGGAGCGGCCGCCGTCTGGCAGAACGGCCGAGATGCACAGGTCGAGCAGCCTGCCGCTCTCCTTGTCGAAGCGGTACTCGCGCAGGGTGTTCGATTCGGCGATGGAGCTGTTGAGCAGATAGTCGCTTTGGCTGAAATCGCCCCGGGCCGGCATTGCGACGGTAAGCCGGACGGTGGCGGCATCCTCTGTGATTTCATATTGCGCTCCTTTCGTGCGGAATGCCTGCGCCTGTTCGGCAAGCAGCAGCCGTTGCAGGTCGAGCAGCAGGGCGAACTCTTCCTCCGGGCGATAGCCTTCGGCCTTGCGGCGCCATCCTTCGCCGAACTCCGGAAGCCAGGTGCGGACCGATTCGCCGTCGCAAAGGGCTATGCGGCCCGCTTTTTCGATGCGCCAGCGTGTCGTGCCGCCGTATTCGGCCGTTACGGTGCAGGGTATGGGCGGCAGCGAAGGGTCGGTATAGGCGAAGTTCTCGTGGGGGGCTGTCCGGATGAGGAGACCGATGCGGAGCGTTTTGAGGTCGTTCATCGCAGCGACGGCACTCCCGAAGTGTTTGCGGGCGGCAAGAGCCGGCGTGCGGACGGAGAGCAGGAGCACGCCGGCAAAGATTGCGGCTGCGGCTGCCATGGTGCCGAACAGGCGGTAGATGCGGTTCCGGCGGGGATGTCCGGCCGATGCGGCGGCCGTCAGGATGCGGTCGCGCAAGTTGTCGGAAGCGCGGGGGGTGCTGCGGGGCGTGACAGCATCGAGGGCTGCGGCTGCGGCCCGGAATTCGGCAGCGCAGGTGGGGCATTGTTCCAGATGGCGGCGTTCTTCGTCGGTGAAGTTGCGGCCGTCGAGCAAGTCGATGATGCGATTTTGGAATTCGTGACAATTCATGGTTGTGGATTTTACAGATTCGACATTTTTCTTAGTTTTTCGATGCCGCCGGCGAAACGGGACTTGACGGTCGAGACCGGGCATCGGAGCACCTCGGCGATCTCTGTGAAGCGGAGCGACGCATAGGTGTGCAGGCGGATTGCTTCGGCCTGCTCGGGCGGGAGCCGGTCGAGAAGCGTTTCGATCCGTCGGGCCTCTTCGCGGGCTTCGTGCTCTTCGAGGGGCTCGTCGGGCAGCGGCTGATGTCCGTCGAGCGGCACCAGCGTTGTCCGGCGCCGGATTCGGTCGCAGCAGTCGTTGTTCACCATTCGGAAAAGGTAGGCTTGCGGGTTGCGGATGCATCGTTCGGGTCCGGATGCCCATTTCAGAAAAGCGTCCTGCACGGCATCCTCGGCGTCCATGCGCGACCTCAGACGGAAAAAGGCGAAGCGGAACAGCGGCTGCCGATACCGGTCGACGAGTTTTTCCAGCTCCTTGCGGTATTCGGTGGAAGAGTGTTTCATGTTTTTTTGTTTTTAACGCGCGTTTGCAGATAAGACGCGGAAAAAGAAAAAAAGACGAAACAATGCGGAATTTTTTTTCGGTGTTGCCGATGGGAATTTCGTTTGTTGAGGGTTGCGGGCCGTGCTGGCGAAAGTTCCGGCCGGCCCGGATTCGGGACAAGAAAGCAGCTTGCAGATGCTGGACGCAGCGCACGGAAAGACTGAGAACCCGCCACTCGTTATTGATGGGGTTGACTCCGCTTGCGTTGAGATTCAGTCGAGTACCAGAGATCGAGCCGGAGTCGAAGGTGGACGACGACCAGTAGTACCCGTTCGTGCCGACACCCGTCAAGGCTGCCTCGCCGTTACGGTTGCGGTAGCCCGCAGCAGGCGCTCGGTGCAATCGCTGGATTGAATCGCCCGAAGACGTGCCGGGGCTTCGGGCAAGACTGGGATGCAAAGCTGGCGTTTCCCGGTCGGGGATGCCGCCAGCGGATTGCTGAATCTGCCGCCGCGCTGGCAGGGGCCGTGACCCGCACCACTCCGGGCGACTGCTTCCGTTCGATTTCGTTAGCGGCCCAGCAGAATTTTCGCCTGCCGCAGAGCGGCATCGGTCACGGTGCTGCCCGAGAGCATCTTGGCGATCTCGCCTATGCGTTCTTCGTCCGTCAGCCGGGCGATCGAGGTGCGGCCCTCCTGTTTCGAGACCACAAAATGGGCCCCTCCCTTCGAGGCTACCTGCGGCAGGTGGGTGATGTCGATCACCTGCATCGTCGCCGAGAGCTGCGCGATGATTTCGCCCATGGCGTCGGCTATGCGGCCCGAGACTCCCGTGTCGATTTCGTCGAAAACGATCGTCGGCAGCTGCATCCGGCTGGCAAGCAGGGCCTTGATGGCAAGCATCACGCGCGAGAGTTCACCGCCCGATGCGATCTTCTCGATGGGTTGGGGCTGGGCTCCGCGGTTGGCCGTGAAGAGGTACTCCACCGTGTCGGCTCCCGTACGCCCGAGTGTTGTAGGCGTCAGGGTTATCTCGAATATGGTTTCGGGCATGCCCAGGCCGGTCAGCGTCGTGCGGATGGTTTCGGCGAACCGGGGCGCCGCCTTGGCGCGGGCCTTGCGGAGTTTTTCGGCCAGTTTTTCCGTTTTTTCCTGCGCCTTTTGCAGGGCGTTCTCCGCTTCGGCGATCGCTTCGCTGCCGTGGTCGATGGCGGCCAGTTGCAGCAGGCAGCGGTCGCGCACGGCGATCAGTTCGGCTTCGTCGGCCGTGCGGTGTTTCTGTTGCAGAGCCAGCAGGGTGTCCAGTCGGCCTGAAAGTTTGGCCAGCCGTGCCGGGTCGGCGTCGATGCGTTCGCTGTCGGCCGTGGCCGAGCTGCCGATGTCCTTGAGTTCTTCGAGCACTGAGCGGATGCGGGCGGCATATTCTCCGGCAGCCGGATAATGGGACTGGACGTGCGTCAGCGCTGTTTCGGCGTTCTTAAGCTGCGAGAGGATACCCGTTTCATCGGTCTCCAGCGCGTTGCACAGCCCGCCGAGCGCTTCACCGATGCGGTCGGCGTTTTCCAGCACGGCCAGTTCTTCTTCGATCTCCGCCTGTTCGCCCGCCCGCAGATCGGCGGCCGTGAGTTCTTCGGCCTGGAAGCGGAGCCATTCTTCGTTGCGGCGGCCTTCTTCGGCTGCTTCGCGCAGGGCGGCCAGGCGGCGCGCAAGTTCCGTAAGTTGCTTGTATTGGGCCCCATATTGCGACAGCAGTTCGCCGTTGCCGGCTATGGTGTCGAGCGCCGAGATGCGGAAATCTTCCGACGAAAGGATCAGATTCCGGTGTTGCGAATGGATGTCGATCAGGCGTGTGCCCAGTTCGCGCAGGGCGGCCAGCTGTACGGGTATGTCGTTGACGAACGAGCGGCTTTTGCCCGCCGGGGTGACTATGCGCGTGAGGGTGGTCTGCGGGGCGTAGTCGAGGTCGTTTTCTTCGAAGAAATCTTCGAGCCCGCGCCCCTCAAGGTCGAACGTTCCTTCCACCACGCAGTTGCGCGACGTGTCCTTGATGGCCGAAACGTCGCTCCGTGCGCCCAGCAGCAGCCCGAGCGCCCCCAGAAGGATCGATTTTCCGGCTCCCGTCTCGCCCGTAATGATGTTCAGATGCGGGTCGGGCTCCAGCGACAGCGAGTCGATCAGTGCGTAGTTTTCAACCGTGAGACGACGTAACATTTCGGGAAGGTGAAAGGTGGGAAGTGAAAGGTGAAGCGTGTCTGAATTCGCTTTTCGAAATTGTTGTATCGGGTTTCCGGCTCCTTTGAACAACGGTTTTTCGGAAGCCTGCGTGGACTTCGGTGCGGTTCTACCGGCCGGCCGGTCAGCGTCCTGCGAGCAGGGTTTCGATTTTGTCGACGATGCGGACGGCCACGTCGTTCTTGCTCATCAGCGGCAGTTCCTCGCGGTTTGTACGGTCGATGAGGGTCACTTTGTTGGTATCGCCGCGGAATCCGGCTCCAGCGTCGCGCAGCGAGTTGAGCACCACGAAATCGAAATTTTTCTTGACCAGTTTGGCTTCGGCGTTGGCCTCTTCATGGTCGGTCTCTAAGGCGAAACCCACCAGCACGCGGCTGCCTTTCCGGGCACCCAGGTGGGCGGCAATGTCGCGCGTGCGGCGCAGGGCCAGGCACAGGTCGCCTTCGCCTTTCTTGAGCTTGGTTTCGGATACTTCGACCGGCGTATAGTCGGCTACGGCGGCGCACATGACCGCTCCGTCGGCGTTGTCGAACGCTGTGGCGGCAGCTTCGAACATCTCGTCGGCCGAAAGCACGTCGCGCCGCGTCACGCCCGCTGGGGTCGGCAGGGCGGTGCGTCCGCTGACAAGCTCCACTTCGGCGCCGCGGCGGGCCAGTTCGCCGGCAATGGCATAGCCCATTTTGCCGGTCGAGTGGTTGGTGATGTAGCGCACCGGGTCGATGGCTTCGATGGTGGCGCCCGCCGTCACGACGAAGCGTTTGCCTTGAAGCGTCCCTTTTTTCCCGGTGCGGGAGAATAGGGCGTCGAGAAAAGCGACGATCTCCTCGGGTTCGGCCATGCGGCCCTTGCCCACCAGGCCGCTCGCCAGCTCGCCGTCGGCCGGTTCGACGATCTCGACTCCGCGGCCGGCCAGCGTGCGCAGGTTCTCCTGCGTGGCGGCGTGGGCATACATGTCGAGGTCCATGGCCGGAGCCACGACCACCGGACAGCGGGCCGAAAGGTAGGTGGTCAGCAGCAGGTTGTCGGCCGCACCGCCGCGCATCTTGGCCAGCGTGTTGGCCGTGGCGGGGGCGATCAGCAGGCAGTCGGCCCACTCGCCCAGGGAGATATGGGAGTTCCAGGCGCCGTTTTCGGGGTCGAAGAACTCCACCAGTATGGGGTTCTTCGAAAGCGTGGCCATCGTCAGCGGCGTGATGAACTGTTTGGCCAGCGGGGTCATGACCACGCGCACCTCGGCGCCTGCCGTTTTCAGCAGACGGCAGAGCACAGCCGCTTTGTAGGCCGCTATGCTGCCCGTGATGCCCAACAGAATGCGGCGTCCCTCCAGTGCGGGGCGCGCTGCTCGCCCGGATTCCATCTTCGTTCTCCTTTCGTTGTCTCGTCTTCCGTTCTTGGCCCGGTGTCCGTTCGTCCGTCGCCCGATCGGGTCCTGTTCGTCCGTTTTTCGTGTTCCGGCCGTCCTGTTCCCGTCGGCCGGGGTCCTCAGGCTTCGGCCTCGGGTTTGGCTTCCTTGTAGAAAAGTTCGTCGTCGAGGAACTCTTCCGTGGCGATGATCACCGGCTTGGGCAGGCGTTCGTAGTAGCGCGAGATTTCGATCTGCTCGCGGTTCTCGAAGGTCTCCTCCATGGTGTCCGTGGGCGACGAGAAGTCGGCCAGCTTGCGGTTGAGCTCGCTCTTGAGTTCGGTCGAAATCTGGTTGGCGCGGCGGGCGATGATGTTGACGGTCTCGTAGATGTTGCCCGTCTCCTTGTCCAGGTCGACCAGCTTGCGCGTCACGGTGTTGTTGGGAATGTTCTTCTTGATTTCCATCGTTATATGCTGTTGTCTTTGTTGTTGCGGTCCAGGTAGTCGCGGGCGTGCTGGGCCATGCGCTCCACCTCTTTGGCGTGTTTCGATTCGGGGTAGGCTTCCTTGAACGAGAGGGCCGAGTCGAGCATGTCCAGATAGCGGTCGGTCTGCTTCGAGGCGATCGAGTTGCTGGCGAAGCGGTAGCCCGAGTCGACGATCAGATACATGATCTCCTCGCGGTGCTTGCTGTCGGGATACTCCTTCAAGGCGTTTTTCAGCGCCGTGATGGCCGATTTGTAGCGGCCGATCTTGTAGTAGGTGTAGGCGTTGAGGTAGGCTTTTTCGTGCAGACGTTCGTTGAGCTCTTCGTTGATCTTCAGAAAGTTGTCGACCTGCTTGCTGTCGGGGTAGCGCGAGACGAATTCGTTGATGGCCAGCAGCGCCTGGCTCGTGAGGGTCTGGTCGCGCGAGGGGCCCGGCGAGAGGTAGTAGAAGCACATGGCGTACATCCCTTCGGCATCTTCGATGAAAGCGCTGCGGCCGAACTTGCGGCGGAAGTCGTCGAACAGCTGCGCGGCGGTGTCGTAGTCGCGGTTCTTGAACTTGCAGCGGGCGTTGTAGAACGAGATGGAGTCTTCGCGCGGCGTGCCGATGTAGAAGTGCTGCGCTCCTTCGAAAAGCGTCGAGGCGCGCTGCCACTTCTCGTTGCCGTAGTATTCCAGCGCCTTGGCGTAGATCTGTTCGGGCTGTCCGCTCTTGAGCAGGGCGTTCATGCCGCTGCAGCCGCTGAGAATGACCGCAAGGAGGGCGGCGCAGAGGAGGTGTGCGAATCGTTGCTTCATGATGAATCGTTTACGGCGCTTTATCGCGCAAAATTACGCATAAAATCGGCGAAAAGCAAAAAATTGTTTTTTCGGGCCGGCGGCTCGTCTCCGAACGGCTTGCGGCTCCGCCGTTTGCCGGTCGGAACGGCCCCTTTTTCCGGGCAGCGTCCGGTTCCGGAGAGCCGCAGTACAGGATCCGGTCCGACAGCCGCTGCGGACTTTTCCATAGGCCGCGTGCAGAGCCGGGCAAGCTATGCCGGGGCAAGAAAGGAACGTTGAAATTCTTGATTTATTGCGCTTACAGCATGGGGGCCGCAAGCCGCAGCAGGTCGCCTGCTGTGCGGCGGAGCAGCGAAGGGTGCCAGTTGCGGCGGTCGATGCGTGCGCAGGCCGCCAGGTCGCGATCGAAGGTGGCGGCCATGCGGCGGACCGTCTCGCGGTCGCGGAGGATGACCGTCACTTCAAGGTTGGCCGTCAGGCTGCGGTAGTCCATGTTGGCCGTGCCGACCGATGCCGCCTGATCGTCGATGAGCAGCACCTTGGCATGGAGGAAGCCCGCTTCGTAGCGGTAGAGGTCCGCTCCGGCGTCGAGCAGGTCTTCGACATAGGAGTCCGACACCAGATCGGTCAGGCGCGAGTCGCTGGCGGCCGGCACCATCACCTCGACCTTCACGCCGCTCTTCACGGCCAGCCGCAGGGCGTCGAGCAGGAGCGTCGGCGGCAGGAAGTAGGGCGAGCAGATGCGCACCCGGCGGCGGGCCCGCACGATCAGTGCGGCGAAGGCTTCGGCGATGGCCGTGCGCGAGGGACCCTCCTCCGACCACACGACCTGCAATGAAAGCTGTTCGTCGATGTCGTGGCGGGCGATGCAGGAGGCCGGGTCGGTAAGTTCGCCGGTCGCGGCGGTCCAGTCGGCCAGAAAGAGGCACTGGAGATCGGCCACGACGTCGCCTTCCATGCGCAGATGTTCGTCGCGCCACTTGCCCGAGTGGTCGCCGTCGAGGTAGTATTTGGCAATGTTGATGCCGCCCAGAAAGGCCGTGCGGCCGTCGGTGATGGCTATCTTGCGGTGGTTGCGGCGCGTGGAGCAGGGCCGGAACCACGGAAAGCGGACCGGCGCATAGGCGGCCGTGCGGATGCCGGCGGCGTGCATGCGGTGCAGCAGTTTGCGTTTGAGGCCGCACGAGCCTACGGCGTCGTAGATGACCCGCACTTCTACCCCCGCCCGGGCCTTGCGGATCAGGATGTCGGCGATGGTGCGGCCCACGCGGTCGTCGCGGAAGATGTAGTATTCCATGTGGATCGTGCGCGTGGCCCGTTGCAGCGCGGCGATGAGTGCGGAGAAGGCGTTGTTGCCGTTGTGCAGGACCTTCACCCGGTTGCGGAGCGTGGGACGGGTGCCGCAGCCGCTGCGGATGAGCCGGCTCAGGGCGTCGCCCCGGCTTCCCGGCCGGCGCACGGCGTGCGGACGCTGCGGCAGGCCGAAAGCCAGGTAGATCAGCGTGCCGACAACGGGCAGCAGCAGAATAACGGCGGCCCAGGCCGCGGCCGAGGCGGGTATACGGTGCCGGCGCGTTGTCCAGACCAGCGCGCAGAGGCTCCACAGCAGATGGATCGCCAGAAGGGTAAGCATACCCGCTTCGGGAGGCACACTTCGTGCCAAGTAAGTGAAAGGCGGAAAGTGAAAGATGCGGACGTCTTTTCCTGGCGGAATGCGCTGCGGAGTGGAACAGGCTGCGGGTTGCCCGTATGCGGTACGAAAAAGCGCCGCGGAACTCTCCGCGGCGCAATCTGTGCTACGGGGCGGACGGCCCGCGTCAGAAATTGAGCTTCACGCCGACATACCAGCTGCGCGGCAGCGACGGTCCGTAGACATAGCCCGAATCGCGGTCGGCTCCCTGGTCGAAATCTTTCTGATAGGCGTTGAAAAGGTTCTGTACGCCGCCGTAGAGCTGGAGTCCGATCTCCTTGTAGACGCGCAGTTCGTAGCTCAGCCGGGCGTTCATGTCGAAGAAGCGCGGCGTCGTCACGGCCACGTCGCGGTCGGTGCCCGAGCCGGCCATGTGCTGGACCAGCATTTCGCCCGTGCAGTTGCCCGTCAGATCGAGCATCAGCGAGCGCCACGGTTTCAGCTGGGCGGTGAAGTAGCCGTAGAGGTCGGGCGTGCGGAACATGCGCCGCACGGGGGCCACCGTCTCGTCCTCGCTCCAGTATTCGGCCTCCTTGTAGCGGCTTTGCTGCCAGGTCATGCCGGCCTGCAGTTCGAACCAGCGGGTGAAGATGGCGCGGCCCTCCACGTTGATGCCGGCCACCGTGGCGCCCGAGCCGTTGTAGCGTTCGCGGATCGTGCTGCCGTCGGGGGCGGGTTCGGGCAGATCGCGCAGGGCGAAGACGTCGTTGAGCGTGGTGTAGAATCCTTCGACCAGCAGGTTGGTCCGCACGCTGCCGAAGTTGCGGTAGAGATCGGCCGAGAGGCTGACGCTGTGCGAGCGCTCCTCTTTCAGATCGTCGGCCAGGCGGATGCGCACGCGTTCGCCGCCCACCACGGCTATGTGCATGTCTTCGTCGAAGGCTTGCGGAGCGCGGTAGCCGCCGGCGTAGCTCGCGCGCAGGTTGACCGATTCGGTGGGGTTGTAGCGCACATTGACGCGCGGACTGAAGATCGCATGGCTCACCATGCTGTGCTTGTCGAGACGGCCGCCCACGAGCAGCGACCATTTCTTGGTTTTCCATTCGTTCTGGAAGTAGGCGCCGGCGATGTGCACCGTCTGGTCGGTCGTCATGTCGTAGCCCAGCGAGCGGTCCGAAAGGTCGTCGTAGTTGTATTCGGCGCCGACGGTGAGTTCCGCGGGCATGAACCACAGCTTTTCGAAGGCATGGATATACTGCGCTCCGGCCGCCACCGTCAGGTCGTGCGTGCGGCCGTAGGCGTCGGGGTCCTGCTTCGAGCCGTAGTAGCTCTTGCGCGCCGTGTTCTGGAACGAGGCGTAGGCGTTCACCCGGTCGCTGCGGTCGGGCGTCGAGAAGTCGAACGAGAGGCTGCCGCCGTCGATCGCGTGGTCGGTCTGCTCGGCCACCAGTGCTTCGTGGGGCGGCAGGCCGAGCCGGTCGCCGCCGCGGCGGTATTCGCTCAGGTGGTGGTATTGCGCCGTGATGCGGGAGTAGGCTCCCGTGCGCAGGTAGGTGCGCATGCCTGCCGACTGCGATCGGATGACGGGCAGCTCGGTGAATCCGTCGCCGTCGTGGTCGTAGCCCGAGCGGAGGCGGTTCTGACCGAAGACGCAGAGTCCGGCGCGGTGGTTGTCGGTCACGTAGGAGGCGTTGAGCATCGTGTTGTTTTCGTAGGTGCCGCCGCAGCCGACGGAGGTGAGCGTGTGCGAAAGCTGCGCCGAGCTGCGCGAGGGTTCGCGCGTGATGATGTTGATCGTGCCGCCGATGGCCGACGAGCCGTAGAGCGCCGAACCGCCGCCGCGCAGCACCTCCACGCGCTCGACCATGTTGGCCGGAATCTGTTCCAGCCCGTAGACGCCCGTGAGGGCCGAGAAGACCGGGTGCGAATCGACCAGTATCTGCGAATAGTGGCCGTCGAGTCCGTTGATGCGCACCTGCGTGAATCCGCAGTTCTGGCAGTCGTCCTCCACGCGTACGCCCGGCTGGAAGGGGAGCGCGCCGGCCAAGGACGACGCGTTGGTCTTCTCGAAGAGATCGGCGTTGAGCACGCTCACCAGCGAGGGCGCTTCGCGGCGCAGGGTGGCGGTGCGGCTGGCCGAGACGACCACTTCGTCCATCGCAATGCCGGCGGGCTCCGCCTTGAAGTTGACTTCCTGGGTCTCGTGCGCCCGCAGCACGATCCGTTTCTGCTGCGTGGTATAGCCCAGGGCGCGCATCTCGATCGTGCATTCGCCCTCGGGCAGGTTTTTCAGAAAGTAGTGGCCCGATGCGTCGGTCGTCGTGCCGTAGACGGTGCCTTGGATGGCCACCGTGGCGAACGCAATATGTTCGTGGGTTTCGCTGTCGACGACATGGCCCACAAGATTGGCATCGGTGTGTTTTTTGGGTGCTTCATCTTCCGTCGCACGGCACGCCAGCGCCGGCACGACGAACAACACCGTCAGGAAAAATTTTTTCATGGGTGCAGTAAGGGTTGATAGGTAAAACGTGTGTCGGTTCGCCGCCGTCGGGCGGCGGCCTGTCAACCCTTGGCGGGAGGAGCCCGCAGCGAAAGCGTTCCGCATGTGCGTGCGCACCGGCATCGGGTGGCGCGGGGCGTCACCACGGCCAGCAGCGTGCAGGAGAACGCGTGGTAGAGAGGGGTTTGCCCGAAGCAGGAAAAAAGGCAGTAGTCGTCGACCATGCAGCGGTCGGCGATCCGTTCCGCAGCGCCGTTGTCGGGCAGCAGATCGCCCGCAAAAGCCGGGAAGTGGGCATGGTCCTCGGTGTAGATGTGCACCTTCTGTCCCGTCTGGGCCGCGATCAGGATCGACAGCAGCAGGCAGGCGTAGAGTCTGGCGAGTATGGTGCGCTTCTTCATTCGGGGGACAAAAGTACATATAAAAAAAAGGCTGCGCAACCGCAGCCCTGCAAAATACCCGCAAAAGGGGATGGATGTGGCCGGCAGCATCCCGGCTTTTTATTGCATGTTGTTTCTGAAGAATGCTTCCAGCTTGTCGAACGGAATGACGGCCAAGTTGTCGTAGAGGTCCGTATGGCTTGCGCCGGGGATAATCATCAGTTCCTTGTTGTCGCCTTTCAGTTTCTTGAACGCATCTTCGCCGAAGTAGCGGGAGTGCGCCTTTTCGCCATGAATGACAAGCACGGCATTCTCGATTTCGTCCGCACGGCTCATCAGCGGGAAGTTGACGAACGGGATGGCTTCCGTTGCATTCCGTCCCTGGTTGGAGTTGAGCGAACGTTCGTGATAGCCGCGCGGTGTCTTGTAATAGGCGTGGTAGTCCTTGAAGAACTGCGGAGCGTCGGCAGGCAATACATCCGGAACGCCGCCGCCCGGTTTCGGGAAGCCGTTGCGGAAATCCTCGGTGCGTTGTGCTGCCAATGCCTTGCGCAGCGCATTGCGGGCTTCGGCATTGTTGTCGGCATCAAAATAACCGTTGGCACTGACGCGGCTCATGTCGTACATCGTCGAAGCGACGGTCGCCTTGATGCGCGGGTCGGCTGCTGCGGCGTTGATGGCCAGTCCGCCCCAGCCGCAAATGCCGATGATGCCGATTTGTTCGGGATCTACCTTGTCGTTGGTCGCAAGGAAATCGACGGCCGCCGAAAAATCTTCGGTGTTGATGTCGGGCGACACCACGTAGCGGGGTTCGCCGCCGCTCTCTCCGGTGTAGGAGGGGTCGAAAGCTACGGTCAGGAAACCGCGTTCCGCCATTGTCTGGGCATAAAGCCCGGCGGCCTGCTCCTTGACTGCCCCGAACGGCCCGCAGACAGCGATGGCAGGCAGTTTGCCGGCAGCATCTTTCGGCACATACATGTCGGCCGCCAGCGTGATGCCGTAACGGTTGACGAACGTTACTTTGCTGTGGTCCACTTTCTCGCTCCGGGGAAACGTCTTGTCCCAGGTTTCGGTCAATCGCAATTTTTCCATAAGGCGCTCGGGTCGGATTTCGGTTTGTGCATGCGCCGCCGCAATGGCAGCAGCCGCAAAAAGCACGAGGGTATGTTTACGCATGACGATAATTTCTGTCGCTGCAAAAATAGGCGTTTCCGGCGGTCCGGCGACTACCTGTTTTACGGGAAGATGTACCCCGATTACCTGCATTGGCCGCTGCCGGCAGTCGGCCGGCCGGAGACTCCGCAAAAAGGCAGGGCTGCATTGCGCAGCCCTGCCGGAAATCCCGGAACGGGAGTGTATGTGCGTTCGCCGCGGCCGGACCGGCCGGACGTCAGATGTTGATGTCGAGAATCTCGAAGCGGATCGTGCCCGCCGGCACTTCCACCTCCACGCTGTCGCCTTTCTTGTGGCCCAGCAGCGCTTTGGCGATGGGGGTGCCGATGGCAAGCTTGCCCTCGCGCAGGTTGGCTTCGTGCTCCGCCACGATGGTGTAGACCATCTCTTTGCCGGTGTTGTGGTTCAGCAGGGTCACTTTGCTGAGAATCTGCACCTTGCTTTTGTCGATCTTCGATTCATCGATCACGCGGGCGTTCGAGAGCGTGTCTTCCATCTTGGCGATGCGCATCTCCAGCAGCCCCTGCGCTTCACGCGCAGCGTCGTACTCCGCATTCTCCGAAAGGTCGCCCTTGTCGCGCGCTTCGGCGATGGCCGCCGAAATGGCAGGGCGCTCGACGGAGCGCATGTGGTCGAGTTCGTCTTTCAGCTTCTTGTATCCTTCCGCTGTCAGATAAATAATCTCTTTTGCCATGGTCGTATAACGTAAGTTTCTGATTTCAAGTCTTTGTTTCCGGTTTTTCCCTGCCGTTCCACTTAGAGCCTGCGCTCTTCGCTGCTGTTTTTCCGGGCAGGGTTTCCGGCCTCCGTGTAAACGTAAAAAAAACAAGAATCCTGGCCCGGAAGGCCAGAACCCTGTCGTTGCACTATGCACAAAGGTAGAAAGTATAATCCGAATTTCCAAATCTTTTTCTTCCCCTGCGCAGGGAGCTGCGCGCGGGTCCGGGTGTGTCTCGGCGTTTTTCGCCGCAACGTCGGCTCCTTCCGCCGGCTCCTTCCGTGTAGATGCTTGGACGCAGCGCACGGAGCGTCCTACGGCACGAATGCCGGAATTCAGCGGGTTCATGAAGCCCGCGCCGAATTCCAGGAAACCTGCTTTGACATCCGTCGACGACGTAGGCGACGACGAACGATAGCCGCCGTTTGCGCCGACGTTCCCCAAGTCTCCCGTCGTCTCGGTGCGGTAGCCCGCAGCAGGCGTTGTAAGCAGTCGCTCGGATGAATGCGGCAGAGGATGCGGAACAAGGGCCTCTGCAAAAAAAGTCGATGCGTCGTTGCGGCTCTTTTGAGCCGTGCGGGCCGCAGCCTTGGCCGGCGGAGGCCCGCAAACATCCGGCTGTCGCCGGGCGTGCCCCACAGGCTGCACCCGAATCCCCGACAACCCTACTTTGTCATTCTGAACGAAGTGAAGAATCTTTTCCCTTGCGAACCAAAGGCCGCGGACGGACTATGCCGAGCAAGGAGGAGAACGACAAACGAAGTGCAGTCAAACATCTGTATCGTCAGCATACAGATTCTTCGTCGCTCTGCTCCTCAGAATGACAAATTACTGAATTGTTCGCAAACTCCGCAGCAGACTGGAATATGCAACTGGCGGCAACGCGGAAAGGTAGAGGGAAAAGATGTGCGATTTGTTCGCAAATCTACCAACGTCGAATGCAAGCCGAATTCATAGAATCCGGAGCTCTTAGACGGGTAATTGCAGTTTACAGAGCTAAACATCGGCTTTAGCCGTGCGAGCCGAAGCCCCGCCCGGCGGAGGCTCGCAAAACTCGCCCCGCGGACTTCGGCACGAGAACATTTGCGCCACCTCTATCAAAACCAGGCGACTGCGAATTGCAAAACCGCCAAAAACCAGCGATCGAAGAACCGTCCGCAAACAACTATTTCCTTACATAACCCTCCCGCGCTATTACGCTGCCAGCGGACTGCTGAATCTACTGACCACGCTGACAAGAGCCTTAACCCTTGTCACTCCGGGCGGAGTTGCCGATCGGCCGGATGCCCCGGGACATCTCCGGGGCTCGAAACGAAAACCGCTGCCGGAAATCGACCGGGCAGCGGTTTTCGGATTCTGTCTGCGACCGAATTCTCAGAGCGCCTTGATCTCGTGCAGTACGTTGTTAGTCTTGCGTACGGCGTCGGCCGAAGCGGCGAACTTGGCAGCCTCGTCCTTCGTCAGGTCGATCTTCACGATCTTTTCGATACCCTTGCGGCCGATGATCGCCGGCACGCCGATGCAGATGTCTTCCTGGCCGTATTCGCCTTCCAGGTAGCACGAGCAGGGGATCAGCTTCTTCTGGTCGTGGAGGATCGCTTCGACCATCATCGAGGCCGCAGCGCCCGGAGCGTACCAGGCCGAGGTGCCGATGAGCTTGGTCAGCGTGGCGCCGCCCACCATCGTGGACTGCACGGCTTCTTCGAGCTTCTTTTTCGAGGCGAACTGCGCTACGGGTACGCCGTTGACCGTCGCTTTCGAGAGCAGCGGAATCATCGTCGTGTCGCCGTGGCCGCCGATCACCATGCCGTCGACGTTGTTGATGTTGGCGCCGGTGGCTTTGGCCAGGTAGCATTTGAAGCGCGACGAGTCGAGAGCGCCGCCCATGCCGATGATGCGGTTCTTGGGCAGGCCCGAGGCTTTGAGCGCCAGGTAGGTAAGCGTGTCCATCGGGTTGGCCACCACGATGATGATCGCCCGCGGCGAGTATTTCACGATCTGCTCGATCACGCCTTTCATGATGTTGGCGTTGGTGCCGATCAGTTCTTCGCGCGTCATGCCCGGTTTGCGGGGGATGCCCGAGGTGATCACCACCACGTCCGAATTGGCGGTCTTCTTGTAGTCGTTGGTGACACCGACAAGTTTGGTGTCGAAATCCATCAGCGTCGAGGTCTGGTACATGTCAAGCATCTTGCCTTCCGACAGACCTTCCTTGATGTCGATGAGGACCACTTCGCTCGCCACTTCGCGGCAAGCCATCACGTTCGCGCAGGTCGCGCCCACGGCGCCGGCACCTACAACGGTAACTTTAGACATAGGTATTTATTTAAGTTCGGTTATACGCGTTTTTCCGTTATGCCGGAGTCTGAACGAATCCGGCTTCGCCCGGCCGATCGGAACCGGCCGATCGGAAAGGGTCGTTCGCTTGCGCCTTTTCCCGCTCGGCACAGCGGGCCGAAACGGACCCGCCTCCGGTTTCTTTGTGAAAGGCCGCCCTTTCGCCTGCTCCTCTTATCCGATCAGTTCGGCGTACTTTTCCGGAGTGAGCAGAGCGTCGTAGTCGGCCGGGTCCGAAATCTTGACTTTCACCAGCCAGCCTTCGCCGTAGGCGTCCTTGTTGACGACCGACGGATCGGCATCGACCGCCGGATTGAATTCCACGATTTCGCCGCCCACAGGCAGGAATGCGTCGCTCACGGTTTTCACGGCTTCGATCGAGCCGAAAACATCGCCTGCGGCGAGCGTCTCGCCCACGGTCGGCACGTCGACGAAGACGATGTCGCCCAGCTGGCTCTGTGCGAAGTCGGTGATGCCCACCACCGCCGTGTCGCCTTCGATGCGGCACCATTCGTGGTCGCTGGAGTATTTCAGTTCGGCAGGTACGTTCATAACGCTACTTGTTTTTAGGATTTTCCGATGCAAATATAGCTGTTATTTCCGTAACAGCAAGGATTTCTGTTATTTTTTTCACACGAGGCCGGCCGGCGGGGAGTTTCCGGCTCCGGGCGTTTGGATATTCCGGATAATTTCGCTATATCGCTGGTGACATCCCTTAAAATATCCAGCCTATGAAAACAACGATGATTCTTGCATTCGGTGCGGTTCTTCTGTGCGGCTGCACCGAGGTGGCGGACAGAGCGGCGGATGCCGCCGGTTCGTCGTGCGTGTCGTTCCCGGTGGCGGAAGCGCGCGGTATCTTCGAGGAGGCGTTTGCGCCGCGTGTGCGTTCGCGTGCGGAGAGCGGACCGGAAGACGCCGGATTTTTTGCTCCCGGAGAGGTCGCTCCCGCTTGGAGCGAAGCCCGGGAGGTGCCGGCCGGGGAGTTCGCACGGGTCGACGTTCCGGTCGATGCGACTCCTGGTTTTTACCGGTTCGTGTCCCGCGAGGAGTCCGACACTTTGGACGTGGTTGCCATCCCCCGTACGCTCGTGGTGATGAAAGACCCTGCCAGCGGGATGGAGTCGGTCTATTTCTGTCTTTATGTTGCCGATGCCGAGTTCGCTGTCTGGTGCGCCGGTCGCCCCCGGTCGGAGTGGATCGACGGCAAGGCGAAAAACGGCTTTACGGGCATCGTGCTCTACACCACGCTTTCGGGGCGTATCGCCGCGGCCGGCACTTCGTCGGACCCCGACAAACCGGTCGACTCGTTGCTTCCCGAGGGCGATGGGCGGCAGTGAACGAGCAGTTGCGATGGATTCGGGGAGGGCGTGCCGGATCAGTCGTTGCGCCGGTCGATGACGAACTCCGCTTCCTTGAACAGATAGGCTCCCAACGTGCCGTCGGCGTGGCGCAGGAGCAGTTCGCCGGTGGGGCGCACGCCTTCGATCGCCGCTTCGACTTCGCCGCGGTCGACGGTGCGGTAGCGGTGCCGCCGGCCGAGCCGGTACATGCGGCGGCGGTACTCCTCCTGCAGGTTTTCCCGCTCGCCTGCCCGCAGTTGTTCATAGCGGTTGTCGCAGTGGCGGAGGAACGAGCCGAGCACTTCGGCGCGATCGAACGTACGGCCTGCGAGCAAGGCCATCGACACAGGATTGGGCAGCGACGGGTCGAAAACCGTCTGGTTGACGTTGATGCCGATGCCTGCGATCGACCGCGCCAGTAGGGGGCCCGAACAGTTGTTTTCGATGAGCATGCCCACTATTTTGCGGTCGCCCGCATAGATGTCGTTCGTCCACTTGATGCGGGTGTCGATGCCGTAGTCCGCGAAAGTGTCGGTCAGCGCCAGAGCAACGGCCATGGAGAGCATGAATTGTTCGCCCACGGGCAGGAATCGCGGTTCGAGCACCAGCGAAAAGGTGAGGTTCTCGCCCTCGGGGCTGTGCCACGTATGGCCGCGCTGGCCGCGTCCGGCCGTCTGCCGTTCGGCCCATACGACGTCGCCGTGGCGGTATCGCGCATCGCGGGCCTCGTCGTTGGTCGAGGTGGTTGTGGCGAGCCTGTAAATCACTTGGTTGCGGGTGAGAAGCCGGAAGTCGTAGGTGAAAAGTCGCGGATGCGAAACCTTTCACTTTCGACTTTTCGCTTATTTGAAAATACCGGTGTAGGTCTTCGGCGATAGGGCGCGCAGCTCGGCCTTGACGTTTTCGGCCACGTCGAGCGTTGCGATGAAGCCGGCGATCGCTTCGGCCGTGATGCGGGCGTTGGTGCGCGTCAGCGCCTTGAGCGCTTCGTAGGGCTTGGGATAGCCTTCGCGGCGCAGGATGGTCTGGATGCCTTCGGCCACGACGGCCCAGTTCTGGTCCAGGTCCCGGTCGAGCGCCTCGGTGTTGAGGATCAGTTTGTTCAGACCCTTCATCAGCGATTGCAGAGCGATCAGCGCATGGGCCACCGGCACGCCGATGTTGCGCAGGACGGTCGAGTCGGTCAGGTCGCGCTGCAACCGCGACACGGGCAGTTTGGCGGAGAGATGTTCGAAGATGGCGTTGGCGATGCCCAGGTTGCCTTCGGCGTTCTCGAAGTCGATGGGGTTGACCTTGTGGGGCATGGCGCTGGAGCCCACTTCGCCCGCCTTGATCTGCTGTTTGAAATACTCCTCGGAGATGTACATCCACATGTCGCGCGCCAGATCGACGAGGATGGTGTCGATGCGCTTGAGGTTGTCGAAGATGGCCGCCAGGTTGTCGTAATGCTCGATCTGCGTGGTGTACTGCGAGCGGCTCAGCCCCAGTTTCCCGTCGACGAAGCGGTTGGCGAACGCCGCCCAGTCGATCTCCGGATAGGCCGCACGGTGGGCGTTGAAGTTGCCCGTGGCACCGCCGAATTTGGCCGGTACGGGTATTGCGCGCAGCATGGCAAGCTGTTTGTCGAGCCGCTCGACGAAGACCGCGATCTCCTTGCCCAGCATGGTCGGCGATGCGGGCTGTCCGTGGGTGCGGGCCAGCATCGGCACCGGGCGCCACTCCTCGGCCAGGGCGGCGAGTTTTGCGCGCAGCTGTTCGACGGCTGGGTAGTAGACCTCCGCGAGCGCTTCCTTGAGCGAGAGGGGAATGGCCGTGTTGTTGATGTCCTGCGACGTAAGGCCGAAGTGGACGAATTCCTGGTAGCCGGCCAGCCCGAGGGCCTCCATCTTCTCCTTGATGATGTATTCGATCGCCTTCACGTCGTGGTTCGTGACCGATTCGATCTCCTTGACACGTTGGGCGTCGGCCGCCGAAAAGTCGAGGTAGAGGCTGCGCAGCGCGGCGAACTTCGAGCGGTCTATGCCCGCGAGCTGCGGCAGCGGCAGTTCGCACAGGGCGATGAAATATTCGACTTCGACGCGGATGCGGTAGCGGATGAGCGCCTGCTCGGAGAAGTAGCCGGCGAGTTTTTCCGTTTTGCTGCGGTAGCGCCCGTCGACGGGCGAGATGGCGGTCAGGGCGGTTGACATGTTTGACATGGAATTTGTTCTTTCGGGCATCAAATTTACGACAAATATTGACAATTGCCTAATTTTCCCTACCTTTGCTCTTCGTAAACACCGACCTTACGCTTCTTTTCCCGTCATGAGATTTCTTGCCGCCATAGTCGATTCCCTCGTCGCTTTCGTGCAGCGCAATCCGCTGTTCGTCCTGCTTGTCGTCGTGCTGGCATTGTTCGCTCCGTCGCTGTTGAGGGGCATGGCCGCATTCGTATTATATCTGTTTATGGGTCTCTTTCTGATTGTCTGCATATTGGCGCTGCTGTTCCGCTGGCGGCTTCTCCGTGTCCGGCGCGACATGGAGAAGGAGTTCGGCCGCGGTTTCGGTTCGCGCGACGCCGATCCTTTCGCGCGACGCCGGCCCGGCCGCGAGGGCGAGGTGCAGGTCCGCAAGACCGCCGAGGCTCCCGAGAAACGGGTGTCGAGCGACGTGGGCGACTACGTCGAGTTCGAGGAGACCAAGGAAGAAAACAAGCCATGATCCGACTTTTCGCCTCGATAGGCCGCTATTTCCTCTTGATGGCCAAGGTCTTCTCCCGGCCGGAGAAGAGCGCCATCTACCGTCGCCGCATCGTCTATGAGATGGAGGCGCTCGGTGTCGATTCGATCGGTCTGACGGCCATCATTTCGGTCTTCATCGGCGCGGTCATCACACTGCAGATGTGCATCAACCTCGAATCGCCCTTCATTCCGCGCTCGCTCGTCGGCTACGCTACGCGCGAAACCATGATCCTGGAGTTCTCTTCCACGGTCGTGGCGCTGATTCTGGCCGGCAAGGTCGGGTCGAGCATCGCTTCGGAGATCGGCACCATGCGCATCACCGAGCAGATCGACGCGCTGGAGATCATGGGCGTCAATTCGGCCTCGTACCTCATCCTGCCCAAGATCGTCGCCACGGTCATCTTCTTTCCGTTTCTCACGGTGCTCTCCATTCTGATCGGCATCCTGGGCGGCTGGGCCATCTCCTACCTGACGGGCATCATGCTCCCGGCCGACTATGTCGACGGCCTGCTGATGGACTTCAAGCCCTATTCGATCACCTATTCGCTCATCAAGATGGCGGTCTTCGCCTACCTCATCACCTCCATTTCGGCTTATTTCGGCTACTATGCCAAGGGCAATTCGCTGGAGGTGGGCGCCGCTTCGACGCGCGCCGTGGTGGCGGGCTCGGTGGTCATCATGATCTTCAACCTCATGCTCACCCAGATCCTTCTGATATGATACGCGCCGAACACATCGTCAAGTCGTTCGACGACCGCACGGTGCTCAACGACATCTCCGTCGAGTTCGAGACCGGCAAGACCAACCTCATCATCGGCAAGAGCGGTTCGGGCAAGACCGTCCTGCTCAAAAGCCTGGTCGGGCTCCACGAAATCGATTCGGGCGATGTGTGGTACGACGACGTCAACTTCACGCGGCTGGGATTCCGCGACCGCAAGGCCATCCGCAAGGATATCGGCATGATCTTCCAGGGCGGCGCCCTGCTCGATTCGTCGTCGGTCGAGGAGAACGTCAAGCTGCCGCTCGACCTCTTCACCGCGCAGTCCGAGGCCGAGAAGCTCGAACGGGTGAACTTCTGCCTCCAGCGCGTGCGGCTCGAGAACGCCGGCCATCTCTACCCGGCCGAACTCTCGGGCGGTATGATCAAGCGTGTGGCCATCGCACGGGCTATCGTGCTGAATCCTAAGTACCTTTTTTGCGACGAACCCAACTCGGGCCTCGATCCGCAGACCTCGATCGTCATCGACAACCTCATCCACGAGATTACCTGCGAGTACAACATCACCACCATCATCAACACCCACGACATGAACTCCGTGATGGAGATCGGCGAGAAGATCATCTACATCCACGAAGGGCACAAATGGTGGGAGGGAACCAAGGATGATATTCTCCACGCCGACAATCCCGAGCTGAACGCCTTCGTTTTTGCTTCGGCCATGGCCAAGCGGGCCAAAGCTGCGGCCCGATAGGGCCGCACCGGGTTTTCGCATGAACTCTTGATCTCTGCCAACTGCAACTTCCCGCAACCCGGAGTGACGGCGGCTACGGCTTCCGCCAGCGCGGCATGCAGATTCAGCAATCCGCTGCCCCGTTAAGAACGGGAATTCAAACCGATGCTGCCAGGGGCAGCTATACAGCCCAGTCTCGCCCGGAGCCTGCGCGGAAAAACTCTTCGGGCGATTCAATTCAGCGATTGCACCGTGCACCTGCTGCGGGCTTCCGCAATGCTTCGTCGGGAGCCTTGTTGAGCGTCGGCGAGCGCGGTTACGCGTGGTCTTCGTCGACCTACGGAGCCGATGACCCCTCCGCGGCCCGCTTGCGTTTCATTGCCGACTTTGTCGGTCCGGTGCACACCGACAACCGGTCTTACGGTTTTTCCGTGCGCTGCGTCCAGCATCTGCAAGGTTGCTTGACGGGAAGGAGTGGAAGGAGCTGCGGCGGGAGGCGTGCGCGAAAACGACCGCTTCTTTACGGAACGGAGCCCGGGACCGGAAAAGGGCATTCTGTTGCTGCGGGGCAGGCTTGCCGACCGTTCGTTTTTGAGAGCCGGTGTTCTGTTTTTCGCTTTCGGGAATGTCTTCGGGAACGATTTTTGGCGGGGTCGGCGGGGTTGCTTCCCTGTGCTTCGGCAGTGTGTCGCGCACCGTCGTCAGCGGCGTCCGAAAGCGCCGCAGCGTGGTGGGAAGCGGTTTATTAAAAAAACTTAATTTTTTATTTGCGTAAAATATATAAAGTGTATACTTTTGCACTGTGAAAAAAATAACGGACGCCGGAATGATCGCGGAATGCGGCTTTTCCCGGGTTCGGAGAGAGCGGCGGAACGGGGCCGGTCCCCTTGCCGTCCGCCGCGCGGAGCGAGCGAGTTTTTACTAACAAATAATTCAAAACAATTATGGCAACTATCAAAATCGGTATCAACGGCTTCGGCCGTATCGGCCGTCTGGTGTTCCGTGCCGCCTGCACGAACAACAACATCGAGGTCGTGGGTATCAACGACCTGGTCCCCGTAGACTACATGGCTTACATGCTCAAGTACGACACGATGCACGGTCGTTTCCAGGGCACGGTGGACTTCGACGCCGAGAAGAACCAGCTGATCGTCAACGGCAAGGCCATCCGCGTGACCGCCGAGAAGGACCCCGCCAACCTCAAGTGGAACGAGGTGGGCGCCGAGTACGTCGTTGAGTCGACCGGTCTGTTCCTCACCAAGGAGAAGGCCGAGGCCCACATCGCTGCCGGTGCCAAGTACGTCGTCATGTCGGCTCCCTCGAAGGACGATACGCCGATGTTCGTATGCGGTGTCAACACCGACACCTACGCCGGTCAGAAGATCGTGTCGAATGCTTCGTGCACCACGAACTGCCTGGCTCCCATCGCCAAGGTGCTCCACGACAAGTTCGGCATCACCGACGGTCTGATGACCACCGTTCACTCGACCACCGCAACGCAGAAGACCGTCGACGGTCCCTCGATGAAGGACTGGCGCGGCGGCCGTGCCGCTTCGGGCAACATCATCCCCTCGTCGACCGGTGCCGCCAAGGCCGTAGGCAAGGTGATCCCCGAGCTCAACGGTAAGCTGACGGGTATGTCGATGCGCGTTCCGACCCTCGACGTATCGGTTGTCGACCTGACGGTCAACCTCGCCAAGCCCGCCAAGTACGACGAGATCTGCGCTGCCATGAAGGCTGCTTCGGAAGGCGAACTGAAGGGCATCCTGGGTTACACCGAGGAAGCTGTCGTTTCGTCCGACTTCCTGGGCGACGCCCGCACCTCGATCTTCGACAAGGCCGCAGGTATCGCGCTGACCGACACCTTCGTGAAGGTCGTTTCGTGGTACGACAACGAGTGGGGCTACTCGAACAAGGTCCTCATGCTCATCGAGAAGATGGCCGCTTACAACAACAAGTAGTCGTCCGTCGATCTATATGCAAGGTCCGGCACTCGTGCGAGTGCCGGACCTTTTGTTTCTTTGGCGGAGGTGTCCGGAATTCGGAGTGCCCGCCGGAATACGGTCGGTTTTATTTTTTTTGATGTCGACCCGCGAGAATGTCCCGTCGATTCTGCATTCGGCTTGTTGGGGGATGCTTGTTTTCGGGTCGAAACTTGTGGGGCACGCCCTGCGCCGGCTGGATAGCTGAGGGGCTCTGCCGGGGGAGGTTGTGGCTTGCGCGGTTCTCGAGGCCGCCCAAAAACGACGGAAGGGGTATTGTGGCGCCGACCGAACAAAGTAGAGTTCAGTCGATCTTATGCGCGACTCAAGCAAAGGATCGGGGAGGATTATTTTGTGTTTTCTTGCTCGAATGGAGATTTTGCAAAAAACGCAGCGGCAGGCGACGCAACTCATTGTTTGTCTTCACACGGTGAAGCCAAAAAAACTGCCGTTGCACTCTTTTCGATTGCATCCGGCAGGATATGAACGGGGAAGACGCCGTTGACTCTACATTCTCAAGGCTCTGGTAAACCTTTGACCAATAAAACCAACATCAGCGCCTTCCTTGGCGCGACGTTGTACCTTGATCAATAATTTTACCAGAATTTTGAGAATAGATACAATACGCTTATGAGCGATAATATGTTAAGAACCTGTTACGAATTGCTGTTGCGAAGATAGCGAAACTTTTCAGAATACGCAAAAAACGAATCGTATAATTGTTGGGGCTCGGCTTCGGGATTATGACGCTGGTTCTTCGTGTCGTGGAGGTTGCCCGGAGGCCGGTGCCCTCCCGATCACTCTGTCGGTGAACTCCGCAAACCCGTGAGCCGATCGGGAGCCTTTGTGCGCCGATTACAGGCAGGCAGAGAATCGGTTAATGCCGTATGCAGACCGTTGAGGCGCTGCGTTCAGTACTGGATTTCCCGAATCCCAGCCCGGTTCAGCGCGTGCCTTCCTGCCCGACTTTCAACTCGATCGAGGCTCCCGACCATTGGTTGATCCGATGGCGCGATTTCGTGACCTTGCGCCCGGCATAGGCGATGGTCACGTCGATTTCGAACGGTTCCGTCTCGTCGATGTCGTTGCCGGCAGGCAAGGTGTGCGGGACAACATAGATGTAGAGCAGGAGATGGTCGCAGGGCTCCGTTTCCAGCACGACCGTCCGCCCGGAATCCGTGTCCGCGGGCCGATCCGGCAGGTTGGCACCCACGTCGGCAATGTGCGAGGCGACCGATTCGAATCCCGTCCGGCGCTCCTCCGCGTCGAAACAGCCGCACATCAGTGCAACATTGTAGCGCCACCATCCCTCGTAGCGGCTGCTTACTTCCACCGTGAATCCTTTGTTCATAGTTCGATGCAGGTTTTCCGCCTCGGCAGCCTATAGTAGGCCCGGTTCAAGAAGCGGTTATTGCCATACGGCAAAGATAGGCAAACCGGGCGAAAAATCGAAAAACAGTCCGTTCTGCTTCTTGTTTCGGTATGGCCCGGGCAAATTCGGTTCCGGGTTGTCCGCAAGGTTCCGCTTCCCGCTTCCCGCTCCTCTGTCGTGAAACATCCTGCCCGATTTCTTTGCAATTCTTTTATTTTTTCATAACTTTGCGCACTATTTATGCTCAGATGGATATAACGAAAGGATATTCCATTGCCTATAAAGGGCTGAAAAACGGCACCCACGACTTCGCTTTCAAGGTCGGCGGCGCCTTGTTCGAGGCCTACGGCAGTGCGGAGATCATGGGCGGCGACTGCGACGTCGAGGTGAAGCTCGACAAGTCCGAAACGCAGCTCGTGGCCGACGTTACGATCCGGGGCGGCGTGGTCGTGGCCTGCGACCGCTGCCTGGAGGAGTGCCGCGTGCCCGTCGACTTCGAGGGGCGTCTGCTGGTGAAGTTCTCCGACGAGGTCCGCGAGTACGACGGCGAAATCCTGTGGCTCCTGCCCGGTGAGGACGAGGTCGACCTGGCGCAGTATATCTACGAGAGCATCGTGTTGTCGCTTCCCTACCAGCGGGTGCATCCCGAGGGCGGGTGCGACCCCGAAATGCTCCGGCGTTTCCGCATCGTCTCGGACGAGGAGTTCGCCGAGATCGAGGATCGCGCCGGCGCAGAGCCCGGCAACACGGCCTGGGGCAAGCTCGCCGAGCTCAAGGAACGCATGGAGGCCGGCCCGCAGGACGACGAAAAGTAAATATGTTGAACTAAATATCATTTTGCAACATGGCACATCCTAAACACAAAGTCTCGTCGACGCGACGCGACAAGAGAAGAACCAACTACAAGGCGGTGGTTCCCACGGTGGTCACCTGCTCGAACTGCGGTGCCGCCACGCTCTACCACCGGGTATGCCCCGAGTGCGGTTTCTACCGCGGCAAGCTGGCCATCGAGAAGAAGGCTGCCGAATAGGTCGGCCGAGGGAGAGCGCACCCCGCAGGCGCCCTCTTTTTGTTTTCGTATTCCGCCCGCCGCGGAACGGACGGTTGTTTCCCGCCGGGCCGTTCGGCGTTTCGCCAAGCGGAGTTTGTTGAACCTAACTCATTCAAGTTATGCTAAAGATAGGTGTTGATGCCATGGGCGGCGACTTCGCTCCCGAGGCTGCGGTCAAGGGTGCCGTCATGGCGCTCGATGCCGTCGGCGCCGAGAGCCGTGTCGTCCTTTTCGGCGACGAGGCGCGCATCCGCGCCGTGCTCGAGGCCGAGGGTTGCCCGGCCGACAAGTTCGATATCGTCGCCACCACCGAGGTCATCGAGATGGGCGATCATCCTGCCAAGGCGTTCCAGGCCAAGGCCGATTCGTCGATCACCGTCGGATTCGGCTACCTGGCCAAGGGTGCCGTCCACGGTTTCGCCAGCGCCGGATCGACTGGCGCCATGATGGTGGGTTCGATGTACGCCGTCAAGCCCATCGAGGGGGTCATCCGTCCCACCATTTCGTCGCTCGTTCCCACGGCGTCGGGCCGTCCCGCCTTGTTGCTGGACGTGGGTCTGAACGTCGACTGCAAGCCCGAGGTGCTGGCTCAGTACGGCCTGATCGGTTCGATCTTCGCCGAGAGCGTTCTGGGCATTCGGTCGCCGCGCGTCGCCGTGCTCAACATCGGCGAGGAAGAGACCAAGGGCAATGCCCAGGTTAAGGCCGCGCACGACCTTCTGCGCGAGGAGAAACGCATCAATTTCGTCGGCAACGTCGAGGGTTCGCACATCTTCTCCGGCAAGGTCGCCGACGTGATCGTCTGCGACGGTTTCGTGGGTAACACGGTGCTGAAGATGGCCGAGGGTCTCTACCGCATCAACAAGGCGCTCGGCGGCGGCAACGCTTTCTGGGATGCCATGAACTACGAGAACGTCGGCGGTACGCCCGTGCTGGGTGTCAACGCACCCGTGGTCATCGGCCACGGCTGTTCGTCGCCCCTGGCCATCAAGAACATGATCCTCACCACCGAGCGGTGCATCCAGGCCGGATTTACGGCCCGGCTGCAGCAGGCATTCACCGAATAATCCAAATTTCCAACCACACAATGGCTAAAATTACAGCTGCGATAACGGGTGTCGGCCAGTATCTGCCCGACTACCTGCTTACCAACGACGAACTGAGCCGGATGGTCGATACCAACGACGAGTGGATCGTCTCCCATACCGGTATCCGTACGCGCCATATCCTCAAGGGCGAGGGCATCGGCACCTCCTACATGGGCGCCCGGGCCGTGATGAACCTGCTGGACAAGACCGGCATCGATCCCATGGAGGTCGACGTCGTCATCTGCGCCACCATCACGCCCGACATGTTCTTCCCCTCGACGGGCAACCTCATCGCCGACCAGGCCGGATGCAAGAACGCTTTCGCCTACGACGTTTCGGCCGCCTGCTCGGGCTTCCTCTTCGCGCTTACGACCGGCGCCAAGTTCATCGAGGCCGGCACTTCCAAGAAGGTCATCGTCGTCGGCGCCGACAAGATGTCGTCGATCATCGACTACGCCGACCGTTCCACCTGCCCGCTCTTCGGCGACGGTGCCGCTGCCGTGTTGCTGGAGCCCAATACCGAGGGTCTGGGCGTCATCGATTCGATGCTGCGTTCCGACGGTTCCGGCGAGCTGCAGCTCTACATGAAGGCCGGCGGTTCGCGTTACCCCGCTTCGGCCGAGACCCTGGCCAACAACTGGCACACCATCATGTGGGACGGCCAGGCCGTCTTCAAGGCCGCCGTTTCGAAGATGGCCGACGTCTCGGTGGAGATGATGGAGCGCCACAACCTCACGGGCGACGATGTCCGTTATCTCGTGCCGCACCAGGCCAACCTGCGTATCATCGACGCCACGGCGCGCCGCATGGGCATCACGCAGGACAAGTGCATGATCAATATCGACCGCAATGGCAACACCACGGCCGCAACCATCCCGACGTGTCTTTACGACTACGAAAAGGAGCTTCGCCCCGGCGACAACCTCATTCTGTCGGCATTCGGCGGCGGTTACACCTGGGGTGCCATCTATGTCAAGTGGGCGTACGACGGTTCGAAGGTCTGCCAGATCGACGCCTCCAACAAGTAGGCCCTGTCATTGCTTCTGTCTTGCGCGGGTTCCTTTCGGGGGCCCGCGTTTTTGCGGATTCCGTTGGTGCCGTCCATTCGGACGATGCGTCGGGGGCCTCGGCGCCCCTCCTCTTCGCAGTTGTCCGGATGAATTTTTCGTATTGATTATTTTTTATTTTATCTTTGCTTCCGGCAATTTCGCACCCGGAGTGACAGGGGTCACGGCTCTTTGTCAGAGTGGTTTGTGTAGATTCAGCAGTCCGCTGGCGGCGTAATGGCGCGGGAGGATTGATAAGGAATAGTTGTTTGCGTGTGGTTGTTTGACAGCTGGTTTTTGGCGGTTTTGCAATTCGCAGGCAATTATCGGTTTTGATAGCGGTATGGGAGTTGTTCTCGTGCCGAAGTCCGCGGAGCGAGTGTTGCGAGCCTCCGCAGGGCGGGGCTTCGGCTCGCACGGCTGAAGCCGGTGTTTAGCTCTGCAAACTGCGGCCGCCCCGAACATCTTTTCTCTTGACCATCCCTCGTTGCCGCCAGTTGCACATTCCAGTCTGCCGCGGAGTTTGCGAACAATGAAATAGTACGGTCCCAACGCGTCGTGCGGATCTCAGTTCTTCCCGTTTTGTCATTCTGAGGAGCAGAGCGACGAAGAATCTGTATCGTCAGCATACAGATATTTGACTGCACTTCGTTTGTCGTTCACTTCTTTACGAAGAGCCGCTGCAACCGTCATGTTGAGCGCAGCGAAACATCTGTAACCTTGCCCAGAATAGATTCTTCGCTCCGCTCAGAATGACAAAGTAGGGCTTGAGATTCGGACGCAGCCTGCGGGGCACGCCCGGCGACAACCGGATGTTTGCGGGCCTGCGCCGGCCAAGGCTGCGGCCCGCACGGCTCAAAAGAGCCGCACGATGCACCGGCAATTGTAGCAAAAACCATTGTTCCGCATCCTCCGCCGCATTCCTATTAGCGATTGCTATTCGCGCCTGCTGCGGACCACCGCGACCATGCGACGGGAGACTTGTTGTGCGACGACGGCGGATGGTGGTGGACCTCCTCTTCGCAGCCTTCGGGCGATGGCAATTCGGGGTCTTTCCATTTCCGCACGCGGCTCGTCTATTCGTTGCACCGCGACAACCGTTCGATGGGTCTCTCCGTGCGCTGCGTCCAAGCATCTACGCGGAAGTTGCCGGGGCGGCCGGATAGTCGGACCGGATTTTGCATGGAAGCTTACGATAACCTTAATTTGATAGTTTATGAAAAAGTTTTTGTCCCTTTTCGTTGCCGGTCTGTTGTTGACGGGCACTCTTTTCGCCGAGGCTTTCGCCGATCGTCCTACTACCGTCGACAAGCTCCCCGCGGCGGCGCAGAAGTTCATCAAAACGCATTTCGCTTCGTCGGAACTGCTCTATGCCAAGGTCGACGACGACCTTTTTGGCAACGATTACAAGGTCGTTTTCGCCGACGGTGTTTCGATCGAGTTTGCCGGTGACGGCGAGTGGAAAGAGGTGGAGACCAGGCGCGGCGAGGTGCCCGCGGCCATCGTTCCGAAGATGATCCGCGACCAGGTCGCTTCGCAGTTTCCTGCCGCCCGGATCGAGAGCATCGATCGCGACCGGCGCGGTTACGACGTGGGGTTGAGCAACGGGCTCGAACTCAAGTTCGACCGGCAGTACAACCTGGTGGAGATCGACGACTGAGCCCTTTCCTGGGTTTTTGTTGCTTCCGGATGGGGCTTGCTTTGGTTGCTGCCCGTCCTGCCAGCATTCCCGCCGACAGCGCCCGCCTTCCATCGAAAGGCGGGCGCTGTCCATAGGAAGAAGTTATGCAGGCATCAATTAATATGATGGATTCCCGATACATCGTGACGATAAGAATCGTATCTTTGTCTCTGGAAAACAAGCAAACACAATAAATCCCACAACTATGTTAAGCAAGAAACTCCACGAAGCGCTCAACGCGCAGATCAATGCCGAACTTTGGTCGGCCTACCTCTACCTTTCGATGTCGCTCGACGCCGAGAGCAAGGGACTCAAGGGTGTGGCCAACTGGTTCCATATCCAGTTCCGCGAGGAGCAGGACCATGCCCGCATCTTCATGAATTACGTGCTTTCGCGCGATGCCGAAGTCAAGCTGGCTCCCATCGCCGAGGTGCGCACCGAGTGGTCGTCGCCGCTGGAGATGTTCCGCGATACGCTTGCCCACGAGAAGAAGGTGACCGCCATGATCGAGAATCTGGCCGCCATTGCTGCTGAAGACAAGGATTTCGCGTCGTCGAACAAGCTGGTGTGGTTCATCGACGAGCAGATCGAGGAGGAGGAGAACGCCCGCGGTATGATCCAGTCGTTCGAGGCGGTCGAGGGCAACAAATTCGGCCTTTACATGCTCGACAAGGAGTTGGCCGCACGCACCTATTCGGTGCCGTCTCCGCTGGCGTCGGGCGAATAGGAAGCCGGCGAAAACCGAAAACGAAAGGCGGGAGACATGCACATGTCTCCCGCCTTTCGTTTGAACCGGGATCAGTATTTGTCTACCTTGTAGTCGATGACGGCCTGCCGGGCCTGCGCATGCTGATAGGCGCGGGGAATGCGGTAGAGATGCCCGTCTTTCAGCAGGCGTGCTCCGGTCTGATGGTAGCGGAAGGGCATGTCGGCTTCGACGCATTGCCGGCGGATCGAGAGCACCCATTCGTAGTCGCACGTGCGGGCCTCGGGCCCCGATTCGCCGCCTACGGAGACTTCCTCTACGGCCGGCGTCAGGTAGGGCGTCAGTTCCAGCGGCCCCAGCAGCGGTGCGCATACGATTACTCGGTGGCGGATCGGCGCTTCAAGGAAGCAGGGCAGACGCCGGTCGGCCATCTCCTGGTTTTCCACCGTGCAGCCGATCGTCACGTTGTCGTAGCCAGCGCCCCAGTCCGGCGGCACTGCGTCGCGGAGGCGCTCGATGCGTTTGGTGAAGAACATGAACGAGAGATCGTGGCGCAGGCGCATCATCTCCCACGCCGCAGGGCGCCAGCCATCCGCTTCGTCCAGCAGGAAGTCCGACGTGAAACAGGTGTAGACCATTTCGCCCGCCGGAATCCGGAAGCGGCCGTCGCGCCGCCGCCGTACCGGCAGATCGAACGCCGCCGTCTTGCGCGCTTCGCTGCTGTCTACGTCATGCCGGCCGTCCTGGCGGTAGACATAGCAGTGGCGGCAGCCTTCGCTGATCTTGCGGCACCCGTGCCACGGATTCCAGTTCAGGGACATGGCTTACAGTTCCATTCGGAGCCGCACCAGGTCGCGGCACTCCCGACCTGCTTCGATGATGGGGGCGGGGTAGTATTTCGGGAAGTAGTCGCGGTCGATCTCTACCGGTTCGAAGCCGAACGAGCGGTAGAGCGCCAGCGGCCCCGGTTCGACGTCGGCCGTGGCGATTTCGACCCGGCGGCAGCCTTCTTCGCGCGCTTTGCGCAGCGCATGGAAGAGCAGTTCGGTGCCGATGCCGCGTCGCTGGAAAGCCGGATCGACCGCCAGATTGACGATCTCCACCGTGAAGGGGTGGGTGCGGATTACCATGCAGACGCCGACGGTGCGGTCTTCTGCCACGGCTGCGTAGCTTTGGCCGCGGTCGATGTAGTCGGCCACCGAGTCGGGCGATTCGTCGCCCAGGAGCAGCAGTTCCCAGGGCGGAGTGTCGGTTGTCAGAATGCGGATTTCCATAGGGGTCAGAATAGCGAGACGATGCCTTCGTAGGAGAGCAGGATCACGGCATAGCGCAGGGCTTTGCCTGCCAGCATCGAGCCGGCCGTCAGCCACGGGTTGGCGCGCAGCAGTCCCAGCATCACGGCGATCGCTTCGCCGATGACGGGCAGGAAGCCGAAGAAACCCATCATGGCGCCGCGCCCGGCCACGAACTTGCGGGCCCGGGCCAGCCTGCGCGGGCCGATGCCGATCTTGGCGATCCACTCCATGCGGCCCAGTTTGCCCAGCCAGTAGCAGGTCATGCCGCCCAGGGTGTTACCCGCCGAGGCTGCCGCCAGACACCACAGCGGGTGGGCGCCCATGCCCAGCAGAACCACCAGCACCGCTTCCGAACTGAAAGGCAGGATGCTTCCCGCCACGGCCGCCGAAAGGAAAAGCCCCCAGTAGCCCCAGTCGACAAATATCTGTGCAAGAGTCTCCATTTGCTTCTTTACAGGACAAAGATAGTGCAAAGGAACGAAAAATATCGTTACCCTTTTGGCCTTCTCCGGCATTGCGGGACAATCTTGCGGCAAAATGCTTCTTCAGGGCGCTGTTGGGTGCCGGAACAAGAACACCATCGATTTCGTCCGGGAGGCTCTCTGCCGCCTCGTCGTGCAGATTGCGGCAGAGAGTCCGTGCAGATCGGAACCTGTTTCCGGTGAGGGGGGGGGTAAAAGAAAAACGACTTGCGCACGCAAGTCGTTAGTATCTCGGTGGGAGAGCATGCGGATTTGAAGTGCGAAGCACTCGCGGGGCGACCGCTGAAGATCAAACATCTTTTCGCCCCGCAACCCCTATATGAAAAATCCGCGTTGGCACACGATAAACGACCGGCAAGCGAAGTGAGCCGGAAACCGTTGCAAGCGAGCTTGCAAATAGGCTGAGACACAAAAAAAGCGACGGACAGAGTCCGCCGCGGTCGTTATCATTTTGGTGGGAACATGCGGATTTGAACCGCAGACCTCCTGCTTGTCGAGCAGGCGCTCTAAACCAACTGAGCTATGCTCCCTTCAAGGCGGATCTTCATAACAGGGCCGTCGTTGTCGGACAGAGGGATTTACTTCGTGCAACTCCGCTTTGTTACGCTGCGCTTGCCCCCCCCCTCGGCTCCCCGATGAAGTGAAACATCCGCGACCATTCCGTACATGCGTCCGGTTTCTTTTTGTTGTATCGGCATATCCCTGCGAACAAGTTCCCGCCCATGCCGACACAACAAAAGCCACTCTTTCGCGTGGCTTTGTCCGGATGTTTCGTTTCGCTTGTGGGAGCTGAGGGATTCGAACCCCCGACCCTCTGCTTGTAAGGCAGACGCTCTGAACCAGCTGAGCTAAGCTCCCCTAAAAATGGCTCGGGACTGCAAAGGTAATTCAATTTTCACGAACTCCAAATTTTCTCGCAAAAATTTCGTTCGCCGTTCTCCCGCTATGCGTCTTCGTCCGGTAGCCGGTCTTCGGCGTTTCGCGGCGGAACTCCTTCCCCTTGTCGTTTGAAAGAACCTTGTGCAACCCTCGCACATCTGCGCCTGAACAAGGACTTGAACCTAGGACCCCATGATTAACAGTCATGTGCTCTAACCAACTGAGCTATTCAGGCATCGAGACGGTTCTGGAACCGTTTCGGAGTGCAAATATATAGCAAATTTTGATTCCCGCAAAATTATTGTGCTAATTTTTCGCAAAAAATGTACCTTTGCATGTCAGCTTATGCCGCGATGATGATCTCGAAAAAACATATCTTTTTTATTTTCACGGTTTTGTGCCTGCCCCTCTGCGTGTCGGCGCAGCTCGTCTTCACGCCGGATGCGTGGGACTTCGGGCGCATCGAGGAGAGCGGAGGGCGTGTGAGCCATACCTTTACGGGCGTCAATCGCGGCGAGCGGCCCGTGGTGATCCTCGACGTGGTCACTTCGTGCGGGTGCACCGTCCCCGAGTTTTCGCGCAAGCCCGTGTTGCCCGGCGACTCCACGCGCGTCACTGTGACGTTCGACCCCATGAACCGGCCCGGCATCTTCTCCAAGGAGCTGGGCGTCTATTCCTCCGAGCGGCGGCGGATCGCCTCGCTCTCCGTATCCGGCAGCGTCATCCCGCGTGAGAAGTCCGTTGAGGAGCTCTACCCGTTCGAGGCGGGCGGCGGGGTGCGGCTCGACGCGACGCTGTGTGCCTTCACCTATGTATATCAGGGTGCCCAGAAGCAGATGAGCATCGGTTGTCTCAATACCTCCGACCGCACCGTGCAGTTCGAGTTGCTGCCCGGGGAGTCCAGCGGTGCGCTCCGGGCCGTCTGCCCCCGCAGCTTGGCGCCCGGCGAGCGCGGCGAGATCAATTTTATCTATACTCTTCCCGCCGCAAAACCCCGTTACGGTACGTTGCGCGATGTGTTCGCTCTCCGCATCGACGGGCGGGAGAGCGATCTGGCGCTGGTCGTCCACGGCATCGGCGTCGACAACCCTGCGGGCATCAAGAAAACGGCCGCACCGAAAGCCGATCTGAGCGAACTCACCGTCAAGTTCGGTTCCGTCAAGCACGGGGCTCCCTGCCAGCGCAGGAGCGTCACGCTCTCCAATACGGGTGCCGGCGAATTGATCGTCCGTGCCGTCGAAAGCCGCGGCCGTGTCGGCGTCTCGCTCGCTGAAGGGCAGCGCATCGCGCCCGGCGGCAGCTGCCGCGTCGGGTTGACGCTCGATCCCTCCCGCCAGGAGTACGGTTTGCTGACCGACCACATCCTGCTTGTCACCAACGACCCCGCGCGACCCATGCGGCGCCTGCGCGTGACCGCCATCATCGAAGACTAATCCCGAACGATATGTTTCCCATTCTCGAAAAACGGTGCCTGGCTCCGGGCATCTGGCTTATGAAAGTCGGGGCGCCCCGCGTCGCCCGGGCGGCCTTGCCCGGACAGTTCGTCATCGTACGCGCCGACGAGTGCGGCGAGCGCGTGCCCCTCACGATCGCCGACTTCGACGCTGAGGCCGGCAGCGTGACCATCGTCACGCAGACCATCGGCGTTTCGACGCGCAAGATCTGCGCCCTGGAGGTCGGCGATGCCCTCGCCGATTTCGCCGGACCGCTCGGCCATCCGTCGGAGTTCGTGCGGATGTCGCCCGAGGAGCTGCGCGGCCGCCGCTATCTTTTCATCGGAGGAGGCGTCGGCACGGCTCCCGTCTATCCTCAGGTCAAATGGCTGCACGAGCACGGTGTCGGGGCCGATGTCATCATCGGTGCCAAGAACAAGGAGATGTTGATCTACACCGACGAGATGCGGGCCGTGGCCGAGCACCTCTACATTGCCACCGACGACGGTTCCGAGGGTTTCAAGGGGCTGGTCACCCAGCTGTTCGAGCAGTTGATCGCCCAGGGCTGCCGCTACGACGAGTGCGTGGCCATCGGCCCCATGATCATGATGAAGTTCGTGGCGCTGACGACCGCGAAATACGCACTCAAGACCACCGTGTCGCTCAATGCCCTGATGGTCGACGGCACGGGCATGTGCGGCGCCTGCCGCGTGAGCGTGGGCGGACGCACGCGCTTCACCTGCGTCGACGGACCCGAGTTCGACGCCCACCAGGTCGACTTCGACGAGGCGATGCGCCGTCAGGGTATGTATCGTACGCAGGAGCAGCGCGCCGCGGCCATCGCCGCCGAGCGTGCGGCGGGTCACCAATGTAGAATCGGATTGGACAAGTAAGCTATGGCAAACAAAATTCCGCGCGTTCCCGTGCGCGAGCAGGATCCTGCTCGCCGGGCCACCAATTTCGAGGAGGTGTGCTTCGGCTACAATCTCGACGAGGCGACCCTCGAGGCGTCGCGTTGTCTCAACTGCAAGAATCCGCGTTGCGTGGCGGCCTGTCCCGTCGGTGTCCGGATTCCCGAGTTCATCGCCGCCCTGCACCGGGGCGATCCGGCCGGTGCTGCCGCCGTCATCGCGCGCGACAGTTCGCTGCCTTCGGTCTGCGGTCGCGTCTGCCCGCAGGAGACCCAGTGCGAGGGTGCTTGCATCCTCGGCATCAAGGGCGAGCCGGTGGCTATCGGCAAGCTGGAGCGCTTCGTCGGCGACTGGAAACTGGCGCACTCCTCTGCCGCCGCCGAGCCTGTGGCGCGCAACGGCCGCCGGGTAGCCGTCATCGGCAGCGGCCCCGCAGGTCTGGCCTGCGCCAGCGACCTGGCCAAGATGGGCTACGGCGTGAAGATTTTCGAGGCGCTGCACAAGGTCGGCGGGGTGCTTGTCTACGGCATTCCCGAGTTCCGCCTGCCCAAGGAGACGATCGTGGCGCGCGAGATCGACGAGGTGCGCCGCCTGGGTGTCGAGATCGAGACCGACGTCATCGTGGGACGTACCGTGACCATCGATTCGTTGCTCGACGAGGAGGGCTACGACGCCGTCTTCATCGGTTCGGGTGCCGGTCTGCCCCGTTTCATGGGCATTCCCGGCGAGAATCTCAACGGCGTGGTCTCGGCCAACGAGTTCCTCACGCGCGCCAATCTGATGCGGGCCTACGACGAGGAGTCCGACACGCCCATCTACGTGGGCCGTAGCGTGGTGGTGGTCGGCGGCGGCAACGTGGCCATGGATGCCGTGCGCACGGCCCGCCGACTGGGTGCCGAGGCGACGATCGTCTACCGCCGCGGCGAAGCCGAGCTTCCCGCGCGCGCCGAGGAGGTGCATCACGCCAAGGAGGAGGGCATCCGCTTTCGGATGCTGACCAATCCCGTGGAGGTGCTGGGCACCGACGACGGTTGGGTGCGCGGCGTGCGTTGCGTGGAGATGGAGTTGGGCGAGCCCGATGCCAGCGGCCGCCGTTCGCCGGTGGTCAAGGCCGGGTCGGAGTTCGAGATCGGGTGCGACGTGGTCATCATGGCTTTGGGTACTTCGCCCAATCCGCTGCTGGCCGCTACGACGGCCGGACTGGAGACCGACCGCCGCGGGTGCATCACGGCCGATGCCGCGGGCGTCACGTCGCGCGAGGGCGTCTTCGCCGGCGGCGATGCCGTGACGGGTGCCGCCACCGTTATCCTTGCCATGGGCGCCGGGCGTACCGCCGCCAAGGCGATCGACGAATATGTTCGGAGGAAATTCGCCGAATAGCTTCCTCTTTCTTCAAAATGGCGGGCATTGCAAAATTGCAATGCCCGCCATTTTTATGTTCGGTGGCTGCCGGTGTTTTTGCCGCGATATGGTCATTTTCAAGGAATGGCCGCGTCCGGGGCAACGAAGATGCCCGGTTCGGCGTAGATGCGCAATTGTCTGCGCGCCCCTTGGTCTTATGAGCCGGGCGTTGCCAGCACTTCCTCCACCTTGTCGGCGATCATCTGCGGAGTGACCGCGCGCAGACAACGGTAGTCGCCGTAGCGGCACGGTTTGGCCCCGAAGACCGAGCAGGGGCGGCACGGCATGTCGGCCTGCAGAACGAGTTTCGGATCGCTGCCCCAGCCCAAAAATCCCAGTCCGGGGTGCGTGGCGCCCCATACCGACACGGCGGGCGTGGCCGTCAGCGCCGCCAGGTGCATGACCAGCGAATCCATCGAGACCACGCAGTCGAGATGGGCGATCAGGTCGGTCTCTTCGGCCAGCCCCGCTCGGCCGCAGAGGGCCGTCACGTTGGGGTAGGTCTGTTCCATCTCGCGGGCGAAGTCGGCTTCGGATCCTCCTCCGCCATGAACGAAAAGCCGCTCGCAGCGCTTCGCGAGCAACCTTACGGCTTCGCGCGCCAGATCTTCCGGATAGGTCTTGCCCCGCTGGGCCGAGAAAGGCGCGAAACCCACCCAGCGGCCGTTTTTGGGGCTGTCGCCCATCGGATTGGGGCGCTCGGTGCGAAGGGCCGGCATCGGGTCGTCGAATTCGAATCCGAGGCGGCGGAAGACGTCGCAGTAGCGCAGCACCGTGTGGCGCAGAGGGGCCGCGCAGGACCCGCCCTGGCGGATGAAGCGCCGTTTGCGGGTGTGTTCCTTGTCGATGTGGGCCGTCGGGATGCCGTAGAGGCGCATCCGGTGGCGGAATATTGCGGAGCGCATCACACCGTGGACGTCGGCCACGGCGTCGACCCCCGTCCGGCGGGCTTCGCCGGCCAGCCGCAGCATGCCGGCCAGCGAATGGTGGCGTCCCCTGATGTCGACTTCCAGGAAATCGACGCCCAGCTCTTCGAACAGAGGCCGGAAGATCCGCTGCGTCGCCACCGTGATCCGCAGGTCGGGATATGCCGTGCGCAGGGCGCGCAGGGCATGCGGCAGCATGGCCACATCGCCCATGGCCGAGGTGCGGAACACCAGCAGGTGCCGGGGCAGCGTCTTATTTTTTGCCATAGAGCACCGGATTGAGCGCCGGGTCGTTGTACATCTTCATCTGTTTGTAGGTCTTCATGTACTTGCGGCCCGCTTCGATGTCTTCGAGCAGCTCCTCGATCGCCTGCGACAGGTCGGCCTGCTGGGTTTCGAGCACCTCCAGCTTCGCCCGGCAGGCGGCGCGGTGGGCGTCGCCGACGTCGGTGCGGAGGGTCTCCTGCTTCATGTGGTAGATCTTCAGGGCCAGGATCGAGAGCCTGTCGATGGCCCAGGCCGGCGTCTCGGTGTTGAGGCGGGCGTCGGGAGCCACGGCCGTGTCCTTGTATTTCTCCAGCAGCCACGAGTCGATGTATTCCACCATGTCGGTGCGCTCCTGGTTCGAGCGGTCGATGCGCCGCTTGATCGCCAATGCCTCTGCGGGATCGATCTCCGGATTGCGGATGATGTCCTCGAGGTGCCACTGGACCGTGTCGATCCAGTTCTTCAGATAGAGCAGGTGGTCGAGCGACTCCGCCGGATAGGGATTTTCGACGGGACGGTCCACGTCGTCCGTGCGGTGGTAGTCGTCGATCGAACGGTTGAAAACAGCGTTGGCGTTTGGGGTGAACATATTTCGGTCGGTTTGGATATGGTTATTTCGTCGGATTGTTATACCTTTGTTGGGCCTAACTTAAAACAAAGATAATGATTTTTTCAAGAAAAGCAATACTTGCGGGCGCGATCGCCCTGGCGGGTATCTGTTCGGCCGCTGCGCAGACGCGCATCTCGCGCGAGGAGTATATCGAGCGTTACAAGTCCATCGCCGTGGCCCAGATGGAGCGCTACGGCATTCCGGCCAGCATCACCATGGCGCAGGGCATCCTCGAGTCGGACAGCGGCAACAGCCGTCTTTCGCTCGAGTCGAACAACCATTTCGGCATCAAGTGCAAGAAGAACTGGACCGGCCCCAGGGTCTATCACGACGACGACGAGAAGGACGAGTGTTTCCGCGCCTACGAATCGGTCGAGGCGTCGTATCATGACCATGCCGTATTTCTCGACACGCAGCCCCGCTACGACTCGCTTTTCGCCTATCCGTCGACCGACTACAAGAGCTGGGCGCGCGGTCTGAAGGCTGCCGGCTACGCCACGGCGCCCGACTATGCGCAGCGTCTGATCCGCATCATCGAGTACTACAACCTCCACCTGCTCGATTCGCCCACCGACGGCGAGCGGCTTTACGCCGCCAGCAAGGGCAAGACCCTGGAGGAGAGTTCGCGGAGTTCCTCGCAGAGCAGCCTGGCCATCGGCGGCTATCTGATCGACCCCGACAACTACCGGGTGACGATCAATTCGCACGAGGGTTACAACGTCTACACGACCAACGGCGTGCACTACGTGCTGGCCAAGGAGGACGACTCCTACGAGAACATCGGCAGCAAGTTCCGGCTTTCGGCGGGCAACCTGCGCAAGTTCAACGACGTGAAGGGCCGCCGCACGCGTCCGGCCCACGGCGAAGTGGTCTTCATCGAGCGTAAGAAGAAGGCCTGGGACGGCAATGCCCGCCACCACCTCTGCCGCCAGGGCGAAACCGCGGCTTCCGTGGCCCAGTCCTACGGCATCCGCACCCGCTCGCTGGAGAAGCTCAACGGCTTGAAGTCGGGCGCTGTGCTCGCGGCCGGCCAGGAGCTGCGGATCAAATAACGCTTTTTCAGGTCGCAGTCCGTATCGGGAATGCGCGGTCGTTCCGCTTCCGCAATCCTTCCGGACCCGCCGCAAGTTTATGAATGTCTAATTCCGAATTCATGGAAACCCCTCCGCTCCGTGCGCGGATTCTCGAAACCGTGGTCCGCAAGTCGAGCCTCAAACAGCAGGTCTTCGACAACACTTTCGCCGCCTTCAACCTGTTGAAGGAGGTGCTTTTCGAAATGGCGTCGGAATTCGACGACGCCCTCGACGGCAAGCTCGACCGCCGCGTGCGGATCGAGTACCGCGACCGCGGCAAGTTCGAGACCCAGCTGCAGGTGGCCAGCGACATCCTCATCTTCCAGATGCACACCGATGTCTTCGACTTCGACGGGCAGCACCCCGTGCGGCGGACGCCCTACGTTGCCGCCGATGCCCAGAACGCCTATTGCGGCATGGTCAACATCTATAACTTCCTCTCCGATTCGTTCAAGTTCAACCGCAATGCCGACGAGGGCTACCTCATCGGGCGCTTGTTCATCAACCGCGAGCGTCGTTATTTCGTCGAGGGCAAGGGCTTGATTTCGGTCCGGGCCGCCGATTTCGGCACCGCCGAAATCGACCGTCGCGCGCTGGTCTCCATCCTGGAGGAATCCATCGCCCACGCGCTCGATTTCGACCTCCTCACGCCGCCCTACGAGACCTTCGCCCGCGTCACGGTCGACCAGTTCAACACCAAGATGGACAATTCGAAGTTCGTGACCGGCAAACGGCTGGGCTACGACTTCGACACAACCGACATGCAGCCTTGAAAAAGTTCTTTCTTCTCCTTTGGGCCGTGGCCTGCGCCGCTCCGGCCGCCGCACAGAACGAATATGCCGAAATCGCCCGCCTGCGCGCCATGAATGCGCGCGTCGCCGGCATCCGTTCGATGAACGACGGCGAACATTATACGGTCCTGGAGGACAACAACATCGTTTGCTACGCCTACGCAGGCGAGGCCCCCGGACGGAAGCTGCTTCCCGCTGCTGCGGCCGGTCTGAAAATCACCGACTACGCCTTTTCGCCCGACGAGCGGCGCATCCTCGTCGCATCGGGTCGCAAACCCATCTACCGCCACTCCTACACTACCGGCTACCGGCTGGTCGAGGGCAGCGCCTGCCGCCCCGTTCTTTCCGAGGCCCGGGCTCCGCGCGACGCCTCCTTTTCGCCCGACGGTTCGTCGATCCTCTATTCCGACCATAACGACCTCTATCTTTTTGACATAGCATCGGGCCGTACGCGGCGTCTCACGTCCGACGGCGAGTGGAATGCCGTCATCAACGGCACCACCGACTGGGTCTACGAGGAGGAGTTCGGCATCACGCGGGCCTACGCCTTTTCGCCCGACAGCCGCCGCATCGCCTACCTGCGTTTCGACGAGCGCAACGTGCCCATGATGCAGATGATGCGTTTCGACGGCCAGCTTTACAACGAGGCCTTTTCGTTCAAGTATCCCAAAGCCGGCGATCCCAATTCCGTCGTGCAGCTCTTCGTCGTCGACCTCGATTCGGGCCGGACCGAGCGCATCGACACCGGCGCCGAGACCGATCAGTACCTTCCCCGCATCGGCTTCACGCCCGACGGGCGCCTGTGGTACCACCGCATCAACCGCCGGCAGAACACCTTCGAAGTGATCCTCTGCGAGCCTCACGGCGCCCAGCGCACCATCTACGAGGAGCGTTCGCAGCAGTATGTCGAGCGCGTCGACGACAGCACCGTCACCTTCATCGACAAGGACCGGTTCCTGGTCCGCCAGGAGAGCCTCACCGGGTTCATGCACCTCTATCTCTACAGCATCCGCAGCGGTCCGCTGGCCCAGGTCACCAAAGGCGACTGGGAAGTCACCGAGGTCGTCGGCGTCACTCCCAAGCGCGTGTGGTTCCTCTCCACCGAGACGTCGCCCCTGCGGCGCAACCTCTACAGCGTGGCGCTCAACGGCAAGGACAAGCGCCGCCTCACTGCGGGCGAGGGCTACTACACCATCGTTCCCGGCAAGGGGATGAAATATTACATCGCCACCTTTTCGTCGGCCGCCGCGCCCAACCGCGTCGAGATATGTACCGGCGAGGGGCGCCCCGTGCGTACGCTGGCCGTCAGCACCGAACTCGAGCGCGAGCTGGCGGCTTCGGGCCGTCCGGTCAAGGAGTTCTTCACGTTCGTCACCGAGCGCGGCGACACGCTCAATGCCTACATGGTGCGTCCGCGCGACTTCGACCCCTCGAAGCGCTACCCTGTGCTCCTCACCCAGTATTCCGGCCCCGGTTCGCAGACCGTCGCCGACCGCTGGTCGCTCGACTGGGAGGATGCGCTGGTCGACAAGGGCTACATCGTTGCGGCGACCGACGGCCGCGGCACCGGATTCCGCGGCGAGAAGTTCAAGAAACAGACCTACGGCCGGCTGGGAGCCCTGGAGGTCGAGGACCAGTTGTCGTTCGCCCGCCACATGGCCGCGCAGCCGTGGGTCGACGCCGGGCGCATCGGCATCTACGGGTGGTCGTTCGGCGGGTTCATGGCCGCGAGCTGTGCTCTGAAGGGGCTCGGGCTTTTCAAGATGGCCATTGCCGTGGCCCCCGTCACGTCGTGGCGCTACTACGATACCATCTACACCGAGATCTACAACAACCTGCCGCAGTACAACGCTGCCGGCTACGATGACAATGCGCCGATCCGCTTCGCGCGGCTGCTCGACGACCGGCGCACCCGGCTGCTGCTGATCCACGGCATGGCCGACGACAACGTCCATTTCCAGCATACGGCCGAGTTCGCCCGGGCGCTCAACCGGGCCGGCAAACGCTACGACATGATGGTCTATCCCGATCAGAACCACTCCATGCTGCCCGACGACACGCGCAACGTGCGGCAGAAGATGATCGACTACACGCTCGAACACCTGTAGGATGGAGCACGTCTGCTGGTTTCGTTCTCCGGTCGGAGCTCTCTCGGTCACGGTCTGCGACAACGCCGTGACCGCTCTCCGTTTCGGCAGTTTCGGCGTTCCGTTCGATTCTGCGGAGACGTGGCCGCCCGTGCTTCGGCAGGCGGTGGCGGAGCTGCGCGAGTATTTCGACGGCCGCCGGCGCGAGTTCACCTTGCCGCTCGCTCCGCAAGGCACCCCTTTTCAGCAGGAGGTGTGGGCTGCTCTGCGCGAGATTCCTTACGGTCGGACTTGTACCTATGGGGAGATCGCCGCACGCATCGGCCGTCCCCGGGCATCGCGGGCCGTCGGCATGGCCAACAACCGCAATCCTATCGGCATAGTCGTCCCTTGTCACCGTGTCGTCGGTGCATCCGGCGCTTTGGTCGGTTACGCTGCCGGACTGCCGGTCAAGGAGGCGCTTCTGAGGCTTGAAGCCGAACATAAATAACAGCGGTGACGGACTCTCCGTTGCCGTTTCTTCTGTACGGGATCGAAGAATCCGGGTCCTAAGTTCTTAATGGCGTTTTGCTCGGTTTTTTCTCCCGGACGAGGGCCCGTTCACAAGCTGTCGATGCCCGGAACGGTGCAGGTCATGATTTGCACCGGTGCGGCAAGGCGGATTCAGCAGTCCGCTGGCGGCGTAATGGCGCAGGAGGGTTATGTAAGGAAATAGTTGTTTAGGGTGCGTAGCGTTGCACGCGAGCCGCAGTCGGCTTACGGTTTTTGTTCGGCAGAGATACCGGCACCGGCTTTTTGTCCGACGCGGTCGACCGGTAGCACAAATGTTCTCGTGCCGAAGTCCGCGGAGCGAGTGTTGCGAGCCTCCGCAGGGCGGGGCTTCGGCTCGCACGGCTAAAGCCGGTATTTATCTCTGCAAGCTGCGGTCGCCCCGAACATCTTTTCCCTCCATCCTTTCCGCGTTGCCGCCAGTTGCATATTCCAGTCTGCCGCGGAGCCGAGAACAATTCAGAATGCAAAATTCACAATGCACAATTAATCCCTCTTCGAGGGTTTGATTCCGCTTTTGCCGAGCAAGGAGGAGAACAACAAACGCAGTGCAGTCAAACATCTGTATCGTCAGCATACAGATTCTTCGTCGCTATGCTCCTCAGAATGACAAATTATTTCTTAATTGTGCATTGTGAATTTTAAATTGTGAATTCTGTTTTGTTCTCTCTCCGCCGCATTCCCCATAGCGATTGCTTAACAGCGCCTGCTGCGGGCTACCGCGTCAAAACGACGGGAGCCTTGGCATGTATCGGAGACGAGAGCCTGCTGTGGTCGTCATCTTCCAATCTGCCGACTTCGCACAACGCGGCAGGTTTCCACTTCCATGGTGTCGACGTACTCCCCTTGTCGGGGAATAATCGCAGCTACGCTTTCTCCGTGCGCTGCGTCCAGCATCCGCCCGACAGCTTGTTTAAGGTGAAAGGTGAAAAGTGAAAAGGGAGCGGCGGGCGAAAGGTGACGGAGACAAGCGGGACGAAAAAACAAAAGCGAAAGGCTGCGGACTCCGCAAAGCACCTTTCGCTTTTCACTTCGCAGCTTTCAACTTCGGACTTACGCCGAGACACCGAATTCGCGCAGGGCGTCGTTGAGCGACGTTTTCTTGTCGGTCGATTCCTTGCGCTGGCCGATAATCAAGGCGCACGAAACGCTGTATTCGCCGGCAGGGAACTGCTTGCGGTAGCTGCCCGGTACAACCACCGAGCGCGGCGGCACATAGCCTTTGTAGGTCACCGGCTCGGGGCCTGTCACGTCGATGATGTGCGTCGAGCCCGTGATGACGGTGTTCGAGCCCAGGACCGCTTCGCGGCATACGTGCGCCCCCTCCACCACGATCGAGCGCGACCCCACGAAGCAGTTGTCCTCGATGATGACCGGGGCCGCCTGCACGGGTTCCAGCACTCCGCCGATGCCCACGCCGCCCGAGAGGTGGACGTGTTCGCCGATCTGGGCGCACGAGCCCACCGTGGCCCAGGTGTCGACCATCGTACCGGCGCCAACGTAGGCGCCGATGTTGACGTACGAGGGCATCAGAATGGCTCCCGGAGCTATGTAGGCGCCGTAGCGCGCCACGGCATGGGGCACGGCCCGTACGCCCAGCGCTTCGTAGCCGTGCTTCAGCTCCATTTTGTCGAACCACTCCAGTTCGCCCGCCTCCATCTTGCGCATGGGCTGGATCGGGAAGTAGAGGATCACGGCTTTCTTGACCCATTCGTTCACCCGCCACTCGCTTTTTTCCGCATCGACGGGTTCGGCGCAGCGCAGCGCTCCCTTGTCGACCAGTTCTACCGTGCGGCGTACCGCTTCCTGTGCTTCGGTGCCGGCGAGCAGCGCGCGGTCGTCCCACGTGCGTTCGACGACGGTTTTCAGTTCTTCGTACATATTGTTGTTTTTTTATGATTCCGTCTCGTTCGTTGTTCGAGTGCCGGCGGCTCGCATCGGGGCAGCCTCTTTTGCAGCCATCGATGGTCCGGTCCGGCCGCGGGCCGGAGTGCCGCCGTGCGTTTCGCACGGGGAGTCGCCGGTTTGCTGACCAAAGTTACGCAATTTTTCCTAACTTTGCCCCAACTAACGCAAATACCCTTTCCCGACATGATCAAACCGGTACGTGCGGCCGTGCTCCTGGTGGGCGTCGTCGCGATGATTGCAACAAGTTGCACGCAGATGAAACAGATCAAGCATCAGCCCTATCCCGACACCGCGCGCGGCGAGGTGGTCGACGACTACTTCGGCACGAAGGTGGCCGACCCCTACCGCTGGCTCGAGGACGACAACTCGGAGGCTACGGCCGCCTGGGTCGCCGCCGAGAACGCCGTGACGGACGACTACCTCTCGCAGATTCCGTTCCGCGGGGCCATCCGCCAGCGCCTCGCCGAGCTCTGGAACTACCCCAAGCAGGGCATTCCCTCCCGGCACGGCGATGCCTGGTACTGGTTTTACAACAACGGGCTTCAGAACCAGTCGGTGCTCTACTGCGCCGATACGCCCGACGCCAAGGGCCGCGTCTTCCTCGATCCCAACGCCTTGTCGGCCGACGGGACGGTGGCGCTGTCCGACGTGTCGTTCTCCGAGGACGGCAATTATTGCGCCTATTCCGTGGCCGAGTCGGGTTCCGACTGGGTGGAGATCCGCGTGATCGACGTGGCGTCGGGCAAGCTGACCGACGACCACATCGAGTGGGTGAAGTTCTCGGGCGCCACGTGGGCTCCCGACTCCAAGGGCTTCTACTACAGCGCCTACGATGCTCCCAAAGCGGGCGTCTACTCGTCGCAGAACCAGTTCCAGAAGGTTTACTACCACGCGCTCGGTACGCCGCAGTCGGAAGACGTGCTGGTCTACGACGACCCGGCCCATCCGCTGCGTTACTTCTCGGCCTGGCCGAGCGACGACGGCGAATGGCTTTTCGTTGTCGGGTCGGAGGGTACGTCGGGTTCCGAAATCCTCTGCCGCCGCGTGAACGACAGCCGCTTCCGCACGCTGCTGAAAGGTTTCGACCACGACTACGGCATCGTCGACTGCAAGAACGACGAACTCTACTATACGACCAACGAGGGTGCTTCGAACTATGCCCTCCGCAAGATTTCGCTGACGACCCCCGGCAAGCCCGTGACGGTCATTCCGGAGAAGGAGTGCCTGCTGGAGGGCGTTTCGACCGCCGGCGGTTCGCTGTTCGCCATCTATCTGCAGGACGCGCAGCACAAGGTGGCCCAGTATGCCTACGACGGTTCGCTTGTCCGCGAGGTCGGGTTGCCGGCCATCGGCACGGTCGGCGGCTTCGGCGGCAAGAAGGAGCAGACCTCCCTTTACTATTCGCTGTCGAACTACCTCTCGCCTGCGACCATCTACCGCTACGACATCGCTACGGGCGAGTCGGTTCTTTTCAAGGCTCCCGAAATCGGCTTCGATCCCGAACTCTTCGTCACCGACCAGGTCTTCTATGCTTCGAAGGACGGTACGCGCGTGCCGATGTTCGTCACCCACCGCAAGGACATGGAGCTCGACGGCTCGAATCCCTGCCTGCTCTACGCATACGGCGGTTTCCAGATCAACCTCACGCCCGGATTCAACCCCTCGGCGCTGATGTTCGTCGAGCAGGGCGGCATCTACTGCGTGGCCAATCTGCGCGGCGGTTCGGAGTACGGCGAAGAGTGGCACAAGGCCGGCATGCTGGCCAACAAGCAGAACGTCTTCGACGACTTCATCGCGGCGGCCGAATATCTTGTCGCTCAGAAATATACGTCGTCCGACCGGCTCGCTATCCACGGCGGTTCCAACGGCGGTCTGCTGGTCGGCGCCTGCGAGGTGCAGCGTCCCGATCTCTATGCCGTCTGCCTGCCGTCGGTGGGCGTGATGGACATGCTGCGCTACCATAAGTTCACCATCGGCTGGGGCTGGGCCGTCGAGTACGGTTCGTCGGACAACGAGGAGCAGTTCGGCTATATCTACAAGTATTCGCCGCTGCATAATATCAAGCAGGGTGTCACCTATCCTGCTACGCTGGTCATGACGGCCGACCACGACGACCGCGTCGTGCCGGCCCACTCGTTCAAGTTCGCTGCCGAGCTCCAGCACTGCCAGGCCGGCGATGCTCCCGTGCTGATCCGCATCGAGTCCAATGCCGGTCACGGCGCAGGCAAACCCACCTCGAAACGCATCGACGAGGCTGCGGACATGTACGCTTTCCTGTTCCAGAACATCGGCGTGCCCTACCGACCCGTCAAAAAGTAAGCTGCCGATGAAGGTCTACAAATTCGGAGGAGCTTCGGTGCGCAATGCCGACGGCGTGCGCAACCTGCTGAAGATCATAGGCGACGAACGCGATCTGTTCATCGTCGTCTCGGCCATGGGCAAGACGACCAACGCTTTGGAGCGCGTTTTCGCCGGCTTGCAGCGCGGCGATCGCACCGGGGCGCTGGAGGAGGTCGCCGCCCTGCGTGCCTGCCATGCCGCGATCGTCGACGATCTGTGGCACGGTCCCACGCAGCTCGAGCGCGTCGAAGCGTTCTTTGCCGAGCTCGAACGGACGGCCGCCGAGGGTGTCTGCCGCGAGGAGGATGCCGAGCTGTGGTACGACCGCATCGTGGCTTTCGGCGAGCTGATCTCCACGAGCATCATCTCCGAATACCTGGCCTATGCGGGGGTCCCCAACCGCTGGGTCGACATGCGCCGGGCGCTGGTCACCGAGCAGCGGCACAAGGACGCTGAGGTCGACTTGGCCGCTTCTGCTCCGCGCCTGCGGGCCGAGGTGGAGGGGCGCCCGGAGCGTGTTTTCGTGGGACAGGGCTTCATCGGCGGAGCTCCCGACGGCACGACCACGACCCTCGGACGCGAGGGCTCCGACTATTCGGCGGCCGTGGCGGCCAACATCCTCGGGGCCGAGTCGATGGCGGTGTGGAAGGATGTCGACGGCGTGCTCAACGCCGATCCCAAGATTTTCCCCGACGCCGTGCAGATCGCCGAGCTCAACTATCTGGACACCATCGAACTGGCTTACAGCGGGGCGCAGATCATCCATCCGCGCACCATCAAGCCCTTGCAGAACAGCAACATCCCGCTCTACGTGCGGCCGTTCGGCGACAAGCGCAAGCCCGGCACCGTCATCCGCGGCGTGTCGGCGCCCGTCGAGGTTCCGATCCTGATTCTCAAAAAGGATCAGGTTCTGCTCACGATCCGTTCGCGCGACTTTTCGTTCGTCCTGGAGGAGAAGTTCGCCGCCATCTTCTCGTTGTTGGAGCGCTATCGCATCAAGACCAACCTGATCCACAACTCGGCCGTCAATCTGAGTCTCTGCATCGACGATTCGTGGCATGTCGACCAGGCCGTCGCCGCGCTGCGCGAGGAGGGTTTCGACGTCATGAAGATCGAGCGGATGGAGCTGCTGACCGTCCGCGGTTATACCGACGAGCTGTGGCAGCACTACGCCTCCGGCCCCCGCGTCTTCATCCGCCAGGCCACCCAGTCGACGGTTCGCGTCGTGCGGAAAGCCGAGGCGCCCGAGCAGAGTAAATAAAGGCGGGGTCCGTATCCGATCTGCACCGGAATCGTTTCGTTCGTCATGCTGACCGAAGCGAAGGAGCCGTTGGGTGAGTCCGGATCATGGGGATTTTTCGCTTTGCCCGACCATTCATGCCGGGAATCTGCCGGAAATGAAGAAGCGCCGCTTTGCGGGCGGCAGCCAAAATGAAGAATCGAAAGCCGCAGAAAACATGGATCGCATTGTTTTCTGCGGCTTCTTTTTGCAGGCGGCTTGTCTCTGTGCGCGGGGGTCATTCCGGGCTTTTCATTTTCGAGATGATGTTCCAGTAGGAGTCGTCGCGGATTTCGCCGCTGCGTTTCATGCCGACGATGGTGCGGACGATGTATTTCTGGATGTCGCGCTGCAGCCGTTTGTAGAGCGGACAGCGCGTGTAGTTCTCGTTGTCGAGCAGCACGTCGCGGATCGAGCGCAGCGAGTTGGTGTAGTTGGCCATTTCGTTGCGCAGGGCCACGCCCTGTTTCTTCGACGCGTTGATCTTGGCGATGGAGAGCTGCCGCAGTTTCTCGCACACCGAGTTGAGCAGCACCATCACCACGTTGTCCATGAGCGTGTGGCCGTGCATGAAAAGATAGGTCGTCTCGGGGGTCACGCCGCGCTCGCGGAGCAGCAGTTCGAACGCTTTCATCGGTTCGATCATCTTCGGATTGCGCTGGCACAGCAGCCGGTGGCGCTTCTCCACGTTGCGGGCGAGCCATTCGAGCGTGCGGGCGCCGTTGTCCTCGATGTCCAGATAGCCCAGCCGCACCGCCGACTTGAAGTCGATGAGCGGGAACACGTGTTCCGTGGAGAGCTGGGCCGAGTAGGCGTACCACACGAACAGCGGGTAGATCGTGCACGAGTAGTCGCGCATGAAAGCCACGAAGTCGAAGATGCGCGTGTCGTTCTTCGTGGCCTTGACGCAGACGTTGTGCAGCGAGGGTGCGTAGCAGAGGTAGTTTTCCGTCGCGTAGGCGTAGGTGTGGAACATGTGGCGCGCGCCCGCCACCTCGGCCGACTGCGCCGTGCGCCCGGCGAACAGGTAGTCGAAGTCGGAGTCGACGCACAGCAGCAGGTTCTCGCACGACTCGGGTATCATGTTCAGCAGCACCTTCTTGCCTTTGGGCAGGTCGTCGCGCACGGGCACCGAGATCTCGAAGCGCAGGTAGGGGTTGCGGAAATGGTCGAAGATGCCGCGCCAGAAGGCCACGTCTTCGTATCCCTCGACGAAGACCCGCACCAGCCGCTGCCCCGGCTCGGCCGGCAGCGGGCGCGGCAGCCGGTCGGATTCCGGCGTGCGGCGGGAAAGATTTATTTCGTGCTTCTTGGCTTTCATCGTATGCGAAGATAAATATTTTCGTATTTTTGCGCAAAATACAGGTGACGTTTCGGTGTTTAATTTCTGCTTTTCGGAGAGAAAACGGCGGTCGGCAACATCGGAAGTTTCTCCGGCGGTCCCGGGACCGGGCGAACGGGTCGCGGCCGGTGGCATCGTTGCGGCGCGGGCTGTTGCTTCGCTTTTCCGCCCTCCCTTGCAGGGCCGGGTTTGTCCAAGGCGGAAGTACCCCTCCTCTCCGGACCGTTACTTTTCACTTTTCACCTTGAATAAGATGGCTGACAACGACTGGAAATCGCGGCTCGGAATGGTCTATTCGACCGATCCCGACTTCGCATATACGACCCGGCACGACGAGGAGCCCGAGACGCTCGCTCCCGAGCGGCAGGAGCTGCGCGTGTGGCTCGACCGCAAGCAGCGGGGCGGCAAGGTCGTCACGCTCGTGCGCGGTTTCGTGGGCCGCGACGACGACCTGCAGGCTCTGGCGCGTTTGTTGAAGACCCGGTGCGGCGTCGGCGGGGCTGCCAAGGAGGGTGAAATCATCATCCAGGGCGATCACCGCGACCGGGTCGTCGATCTTCTGACCCGCAGCGGTTACCGCTGCAAGAAAGCCGGCAGCTGACCTTGGAAAGAACGCTCCGCATACTCTTCGTGCTCGCCGCCCTGCTGGCAGCGAGGTCCCTGCGTGCGCAGTACTATACTTGGGGTTCCGATCCCGCGAATCTGCGTTGGTCGACCGTCCGCACTCCCGACGTGCGGATCATCTATCCCGACACGGTCTCCGACCTGGCGGACCGCACGCTTTTCTACATCCGCAGCGTCCGGCCCGACATCGGCTTCGGGTTCCGCCACGGCCCCATGCGCATTCCGTTCGTCATGCACCCCGAGAACTTCCGTTCCAACGGGTTGGTCATGTATCTGCCCAAGCGCGTCGAGTTTCTCACGGCGCCCGCCGTCGACAGCTACTCCATGCCGTGGTGCAAGCAGCTGGTGGCCCACGAGTACCGGCACGCCGTGCAGTACAACAACCTCGACCGGGGCCTCATCCGGGTGCTGAGCTACATCCTCGGGCAGCAGGGTTCCACCATCGGACTGCTGTGCATGCCCCTTTGGGCCCTGGAGGGCGACGCCGTCATGACCGAGACCGCCATGTCCTCCTACGGCCGCGGATTGCAGCCATCGTTCTCCATGGCCTACCGCGCCATGGGCAACATCGGCCGCGAGCGTCGCAACCTCGACAAGTGGTTCTGCGGTTCCTACCTCTCGCATGTCCCCGACCACTACGAGCTCGGCTACCAGCTCTGTTCCTATGCTTACGACAAGTACGGCGAGAACGTGTGGGACAAGGTTGCCTGGTACGGTTCGCGCAATCCCTACGTCATTGCCGTCACCGCCGTGTCTCTGCGCAAGTTCTACAAGACGAGCGTTTCGCAGCTCTTCCGCGAGACTTTCGACAACCTGCATGCCTGTTGGGATTCGCTGCCGAAGACCGGCGACAGCGCCTTGCCGCTCCGCGAGCTTCCCGATGACAACTATACCGTCTACCGCTGGCCTCTCCCGCTGCCCGACGGGCGGGTTCTGGTTCTCAAGAATGACTTCGACAGGCCCGAACGCTTCGTCGAGATCGACCGGGAGAGCGGTGCCGAGCGCTTCGTGGCTTATGTCGGTTCGCTCTCCACGCGCCCGGCGCTGGATGCGGAGGGCCGGGTGTGGTGGACCGAATACCGGCGTTCGAAGCTCTTCGAGCAGCGCGTCAATTCGCAGCTTTGCAGGATGGACCTCGCCGAGCGCCGGCCCCGCGCCGTGAGCGGTGAGCGCCGGGTGCTCTATCCCACGCCCGGCGACGGCGGAACCGGCTGGGTGGAGTACAACTACGACGGTTCCTATGCCGTTGTCGTCTCGAAATCCGACGGCTCGCGCCGGCGTTTCGCCGCACCGCGCCGGGCCGAAATCCACGGGCTGGCCTGGGACGACACCACGGTGGCGTGGTACGTGCTTGTGACCGACGACAGCGGCATGTGGATCGGCCGCATCGACTGCGAGGGGGTGCATGCGGTCACGCAGGGCGCCTACGTCACCCTCTCCGACCTGAGGGCCGGGAACGGACGTCTCTACTACGGCTCGATCGCGTCGGGCAAGGACGAGGTGCATTGCTTCGATCTGCTCGGCCGCCGCGAATACCGCATCACGACTTCGGATTACGGTTCTTTCGATCCGGCCCCTGCCGACGGCAGCGTGCTGGTCACGACCTACGACAGGCGCGGTTACCGGCCTGCCGTGCAGCCGTTGGCCGACAGTGCGCTCATTCCCGTGAGCCATGCCCGGCTTCCCGACAATGCGGTCAACCCGCCGCGCAGGTCGTGGCCGGTCGTCAACCTCGATACGGTGGTTTTCACGTCGGCCGATTCGACCCTCCAGCGCCGCCAGTTCCGCACGCGGCGTTACCGCAAGGCACCCAATCTGATCAACATCCATAGCTGGATGCCCGTGGCGTTCGATCCGTTCGCTGCCGTCGACGAGCATGTCATCGAACTCAATCTGGGCGCCACGCTCCTTTCCCAGAACCTCCTGTCGAACACCGAGGCCTACGCTTCCTACGGCTGGAACCGCCGCGAGGGTTCCATCTGGCGGCTCGGGGCGCGCTACTTCGGCCTGGGCGTCCATTTCGATCTGAGCGCGGCCTACGGCGGCGACCAGATCTTCTATGCGCCTTTCCGCCGGGACGAGGCGAGGATGCTGCCGGCCTACGATGCAAAGACCGGATTCTTCGTGACGCCCGAGCGCCTTTCGCCCGACAAATACTACTCCGTGGGTCTTTCGGCCACCTTGCCGCTCTATTTCCAGTGCGGCTACCATTCGCGCCAGCTCACCCTCTCGACCGGCTGGAACTACTCCAACGGCATGGTCGCCAACCTGGGACGCATCGAGTGGACCGACGGCAACATCACCAACCTGGAGCGGATCGGCTTCCACGAAGGACTCCACAAGCTGGCTTTCAGCATCGGTTTCTCCGACTACGTGCGGCAGGCCTACCGCGATTTCGCGCCGCGCTGGGGTTATTCGCTCTCGGCGGGCTACACCTTCAACCCCTCGGACAAGAATTTCAGCGATCTGGTCTCGACTTACGCACGTTTCTACCTGCCGGGTTTCGTGCGGCACCATTCGTTCCAGGTCGCGGCCAGCTACCAGACTTCGGTCGGCGGCTACAAGTTCCCGTCGGGCTATGCGCCGCTGAGCTACCGTTCTTCGCGGTTGATTCCCCGCGGCTTCGGTTCGGGCGATATCCTTTCGAACAACTACCTGGCCGCCCGGGCCGACTACCAGCTTCCCGTATGGTATCCCGAGGGCGGCATCGCCTCGGTGCTCTACTTCAAGCGCATCCGGGTCAACGTCGGCGGCGACTACGCCCAGTTCCGCGATTACCGGCCCGCGCGCGATGTCGCGGACGGCAGCATGGTGCGGCGGCGCATCTGGTCGGTCGGCGGCGATCTGATCTTCGATGTCAACTTCTTCGGGCAGCCCGCTTCGGCCACTTCGACGTTCAAGATTTCATGCTACCGTCCTTCCAGCGGCAAGGTGTGGGTCTCGGCATCGGTGGGCCTGCCGTTCTGACCGGGCGGCCGGAGGTGAAAACCGAGTTTATACGCGAAATTTCCTTGCTGCCGTTTTCAGCGGCTCTCGGAGCCGCGCGGGCCGCAGCCTCCCCCGGCGGAGGCCCGCAGAATCCGGCTGTCGCCGGGCGTGCTCCGCAGGCCGCGGTCCGCAAACATGCGTGAATCCTCCTCTCTACCGACAGACCGAATACCGAATCGGCAATGGAGGGCCGCCCTTGCGAATAAGCGCATTGAAAATCCTATTGTACTGCGGAAAGTGCCGGCTCGAAGGGTGCGGCAGCGCTGCCGCCGGGGCGTGCGATGCGGCAAAACAATTTTCCGGGTGTGCGGAGCGTTTTGTTCTCCTCGGGCGTGGCTGCGGGGCACGCTTGCAGACTTTTGCCGGTTGAGGTTGCAGCCCGTACGGTTCGGAAAGCCGCTGCACCGCCGCCGAACCGTACGATTGGGATTTTTAATTTTCAATTCTTAGTTTTTCACTCGATTTTCCGTATCTTCGCACCAAATTAGCTGCTATGGCAAAAAAGAAACAGACGGGCATCGACCCCAAAACCATACGATGGATCTGGATCGCGGCTTTCGCGCCTTTCGCTCTGGTTGCCGTCATGCTCACGCTCACGGCGTTGGGCGTATTCGGGCGCATGCCTTCGTTCGAGGAGCTGGAGAATCCCCGCAGCAACCTCGCCACGGAGATCTTCTCCGAGGACGGCAAGGTCATCGGGTCGTTCTTCGTACAGAATCGTTCCTACGTCCAGTACGACGATCTCTTTCCGCGCGACTCCGCTCAGTTCATCCGTCTGGGCGGGCACGACGTGCCGCCCGTCGTCGCGGCCCTCATCTCCACGGAGGACGTGCGTTTCCGCAGCCACTCGGGCATCGACATCCCGTCGCTCGCCCGCGTCGCCGTGAAGACCGTGGGTATGTTCAACCTTTCGCAGGGCGGCGGTTCGACCATCACCCAGCAGCTGGCCAAAAACCTCTTCCCGCGCGACACGGTGCGCAACCGCGGCAAGATCGTCCGCACGGCCAAACTCATCTCCTCGAAGTTCAAGGAGTGGATCACGGCCGTCAAGCTCGAATACAACTACACCAAGGAGGAGATCGCCGCCATGTACCTCAATACCGTCGAGTACGGGTCCAATGCTTTCGGCATCAAGTCGGCGGCCCACACCTTCTTCAACAAGGAGCCCCACGAGCTCAACGTCCAGGAGGCCGCCGTGCTCGTCGGCGTGGTCAACGCCCCGACGTTCTATTCGCCCGTGCGCAACCCCCAGCGGGCGCTCGCCCGCCGCAACCTCGTGCTCTCGCGCATGCGGGCGGCCGGCGCGCTCACCCGCAAGCAGTACGACTCCATCGCGGCGCTGCCCATCCAGCTCAACTACAAGCCCATCTCCCACAACGAGGGTACGGCCACCTATTTCCGCGAGATGCTGCGCCTGGTGATGAATGCCGAGCGGCCGCGCCGCAACCAGTTCTACAACGAGTGGGACTACGAGCAGGCCGTCAGGGAATACGATGAGAATCCGCTCTACGGCTGGTGCCACAAGAACCGCAAGGCCGACGGCACGCCCTACAACGTCTACCGCGACGGTCTGAAGATCTACACCACCATCAACTCCGCCATGCAGCGCTACGCCGAGCAGGCCGTGCAGAAACAGCTGGCCGAGGTTATCCAGCCGCAGATGGACGATCAGTACAGACGCACCAAGCAGCTCTTTTTCGAGACCACGCGTGCCGAGCGCGAGCAGATCATGAAGCATGCCGTCCGCTATTCGGACCGCTACCGCGAGATGAAGCAGGCAGGCTATCGCGAGAAGGAGATCGAGGAGTCGTTCGACCGCCCCTGTTCCATGAAGGTCTTCACTTTCCGGGGCGAGCGCGACACCGTCATGACGCCGCGCGATTCGATCCGCCACCACAAGCGCATCATGCGCGCTTCGTTCATGGCGCTCGATCCCCGCACGGGTTTTGTCAAGGCCTACGTCGGAGGGCCCAATTTCCGCTACTTCAAGTATGACATGGCCAAACAGGGCAAGCGTCAGATCGGCTCCACCATCAAGCCGTTCATCTACACCTTCGCCATCGCCCACCTGGGTCTTTCGCCCTGCACGCCCGTGCCCAACCTGCCCGTGACCATCGAAACGGCCAACGGCACCGCCTGGTCGCCCAAGGAGGCCGGCAAGGTGGCGCAGGAGGGCGAGCTGCATCCGTTGTCGTGGGGTCTCGCTCTGAGCCGCAACAACTACTCGGCCTGGATCATGAAGCAGGCCAAGGAGCCCGCCGCCGTGGCCGATTTCATCCACAACATGGGCATCCGCAGCTACATCGACCCCGTTCCGGCACTCTGTCTCGGCACCTCCGAGTCGAACGTTTTCGAGTTGGTGAGCGCCTTCTCGACTTTCGCCAACCAGGGCGTGCACACCGACGCCATCTTCGTCACCCGCATCGAGGACCGCCAGGGCAACGTCATCGCTTCGTTCATTCCCCAGTCGCAGGACGCCATCGGCGAGCAGACGGCCTACACCATGCTCTCCATGTTGCAGGGCGTCGTCTCGGGCGGTACGGCCAGCCGGCTCAAGTGGCAGTTCGGGCTCGACGGCGTGGAGATCGGCGGCAAGACCGGCACTTCCAACAAGAACCGCGACGCGTGGTTCGTCGGCGTGGCTCCGCGCATCGTCGCCGGTGCCTGGGTCGGCGGCGAGGACCAGGCCGTGCACCTCATCTCGCGCGGCGAGGGCAGCGTCGTGGCCCTGCCCATCGTGGGCGAATTCCTCAAGTCGGTCTACGACAACGGCACGCTCGGCGTTTCGCGCTTCGACAAGTTCGAACGTCCGGCTTCCATGCCGCGCTACGACTGCGGGTGGGTGAAGCAGGCGGCCGAGGGCGAAGAACTCTTCCCCGAGGACGACACCGTGGACGAAGACGAACTCTTTTTCGATTGACGGCCCGCACGGTCGTTTCATTTCAAAATAGGTTGACGCTATGAAAATCGCAATCGTAGGGGCCAGCGGGGCCGTGGGACAGGAGTTCCTCCGCATTCTCGAAGAGCGGCCGCTGCCGATCGACGAACTGCTTCTTTTCGGCTCGGAGCGCAGCGCGGGCCGTACCTACCGCTTCCGCGGCAAGGATGTAACGGTCAGACTGTTGCAGCATAACGACGACTTCCGGGGCGTCGACTTCGCTCTGGTATCGGCCGGAGGCGGCACCTCGCGCGAGTTTGCGGAGACCATCACGCGCCACGGCACGGTCATGATCGACAACTCCAGCGCGTTCCGCATGGATGCCGACGTGCCGCTGGTCGTTCCCGAGGTCAATCCCGACGATGCCCGGCAGGCGCCGCGCCGCATCATCGCCAATCCCAACTGCACGACGATCCAGATGGTGGTGGCCTTGCAGGCCATCGAGCGGCTGTCGCACATCCGCCGCGTGCACGTCTCCACCTACCAGTCGGCCAGCGGCGCCGGTGCCGCCGCAATGGCCGAACTTGAGAAGCAGCATGCCGAGTTGACGGCCGGGCAGGAACCGACCGTCGAAAAGTTCGCTTTCCAGCTGGCTTACAACGTCATTCCGCATATCGACGTCTTCACCGACAACGACTACACCAAGGAGGAGATGAAGATGTTCAACGAAACACGCAAGATCATGCACTCCGACGTGCGGGTGTCGGCCACCTGCGTGCGCGTGCCCGTCATGCGCGCCCATTCCGAGAGCGTGTGGGTCGAGACCGGGCGTCCCGTGTCGGTGGAGGAGGCCCGTGCGGCTTTCGCCGCAGCGCCGGGCGTGGTGTTGATGGACGAGCCCGCCGCCAAGGTCTATCCCATGCCGCTTTTCGTCGCCGGCAAGGACCCCGTCTACGTGGGTCGCATCCGCAAGGATCTGGCCTGCGAAAACGGCTTGACATTCTGGTGCGTCAGCGACCAGATCCGCAAAGGCGCGGCGCTCAACGCCGTGCAGATCATGGAGACGCTGATCCGGTAGGGCCGGCTTCCGGGCGGATGATGCGTGCTCGTTCCGGCTTTCGGGTCGGGTAGTGCTGTTTCCCGACCCGCGCCCGGCTTGTTGTTCAGCATCGTTCGGATTATAGCGGCAACGTTTCGTTTTAGCACTGAGATCGGTGCATTCAGCTTATTTTTGAGCCATGTGGCAGGCCGCGTCCTTTCGGGATGCGGCTTTTTGTCGGTTGCGGCACTCTATTTGCGGATGGTGCAGGCGAACCTTAAACTTTTTTTGCCATGAAAAAATATCGTTGCACCGTCTGCGAATACATCTACGATCCCGAGGTCGGCGATCCCGACAACGGCATCGCTCCCGGTACGCCTTTCGAGGAACTGCCCGAGGGTTGGATCTGTCCCGTCTGCGGCGAGCCCAAGGATGTCTTCGTTCCCGTCGACTGAGCCCGGGCGAGCGCCGCTCCGCAACACCGCCGGTGCCCGAAGGGCCCGGCTTCGCTTTTCACCGACCGTTTTTTAGCTTGTAACCAATGCAGTTGCTTGTTCTGTCACTCTTAATTTTCCCGTTTATGCAGACCGATACCGCCGCCGCTTCGCGCTTCGTTTCCAAGGAGCTTCCCTATGCCTACGATGCGCTGGCACCGCAGCTCTCCGAGGAGACGTTGCACTACCACCACGACAAACATTATGTCGGCTATGTCAACAAACTCAACGAGTTGATCGTCGATACGCCCTATGCCGACCAGCCGCTGGAAGACATCATCATGTCGGCCGACGGCGCCATCTACAACAACGCCGCGCAGGCCTGGAACCATGAGTTCTACTTCGATCAGCTCTCGCCCAAGCCGCAGAGCGAGCCGCAGGGAGCGCTTCTGGAGGCCATCAACCGCAGCTTCGGTTCGTTCGACCGGTTCAAGATCCAGATGAACGCGGCCGCCGCCGGTCTGTTCGGTTCGGGGTGGGCATGGCTCGCCGCCAAGCCGTCGGGCGAATTGGTCATCGTCGCCGAATCCAACGCCGGCAATCCCATGCGCAGCGGATTGAAGCCCCTGCTGGCCATCGACGTCTGGGAGCATGCCTATTATGTCGACTATCGCAACCGTCGCCCCGATGCCGTCAAGGCGTTGTGGGAGCGCATCGACTGGAAGACCGTCGGCGAGCGTTACGACCGCAAGTAGTATTCCGCTTTTTTTGTATTTTCCCTCTTTTTCTGCTTCTTTCTCTTCTCCTGCGTCCGGATCGTTCTTATGGCGGTCCGGACGTTGTCGTTGTGTTTTCGCAGCGGTCGGTTTCGGGCTGGATGCTTCCGGTTTTCGAAGGCGGGTTTGTGTTTCCGCCTTTTGTTTCGGCGTCAGCTTTGTTCGCGTGGTCGGGCGGTTTCCAAGGTTCCCGGCAACGGCTCATTCTTTATCCTTGCCGCGGTTCGCCTTTTCGGTTCCGGGTCTTCGGGTGTTCGGGCCGGCGGTTTTCCCGTTTCCGGTCCGATCGATGTTCCGGACGGCTCATTTCTCTTCTTCCGCCTTTGCAGTCCGTTGTTTGGCACGCGCTTTGCAATTCCATAGTCAACTGCGGATCAGCAACCGCAGTGAGGTTTCTTCATTTATTTAAGTTTGGGTTAGTAGTTTTAGGAGGGCAACCTCCGGAGGCAGCAGGCAATCGTGAGATTCCCTGCTGTTTTTGTTTGGTCCGTTCGCAGGCGCGCCGAACCTTCTTTCGGCAGGTTGTAAAAACTTTTATCCGGGATTCCCGTTCAGCGCCGAGTGGCTGCAATATTCCGCCGCCGGCGCTTCGATTTGCTCCGGCCGCCGCTTCCTGTCGCGCAAGCCAAAAGAAAAACCGCGCCCGACTTTCGTCAGACGCGGTTTGCTGTGCCCAGGACAAGACTCGAACTTGCACGAACTAAACGTTCACTACCCCCTCAAAGTAGCGTGTCTACCAATTTCACCACCTGGGCGACACATGACCGAAACTTGCATTTCGGGAGCACAAATATAGGGCATTATTTTCAAACTGCCAAATTTTTTTGTGCGATTGTATGTTTTGCCTCTCCCGCCGGGCCGGAGCTCGGGTAAACAAGGTGCTGTTACTGTTCTTTTCGGGGCGGGCTTGTGCCGGCTTGTGATCCGTTCCGACTTCGCCCCGCTTGCCCGGCCGGTTGGGCTATAAACGGACCGGCTCTTTTATGGCCGGCCCGTTTGCGAAGCCGGGGATTATCGGAGCGTCATTTCGTCGATCAGGTAGCCGGCACCGCCGATGCGATCGATAACCATCAGTACATAGCGGATGTCGACGGCGATGTTGCGGCAGATCGTGGGGTCGAACTCGATGTCGCTCATCGTCGAGCGCCACGTGCGGTCGAAGTTGATGCCCACCAGCTCGCCGCGTCCGTTCAGAATCGGCGAGCCCGAGTTGCCGCCCGTGGTGTGGTTGGTTGCCAGGAAGCAGACCGGCACCGTGCGGCGTCCGCCGACCTCGATGCCCCAGCGGCCGTAGTCTTTCGAGGCGTGGAGATCGCGCAGCGCCTGGGGGATGTCGTAATCGTAGATCGCCGGATTGTCCTTGGCGATGATGCCGTCGAGAGTGGTCAGGGGCGTGTGGTATTCGCCGTCGGCATATTCGTAGCCGGCCACTTTGCCGTAGGCTACGCGCAGCGTGAGGTTGGCATCGGGGAACATGGCGCCCTCGCGTTTCTCGGCTGCTGCCCAGCGGCGCAGCCCCTCCACGTAGCGGGCGTAGAGCGCGTTCATGCGGGCGCTGTTGAAGTTGCGCAGCGACCGGGTGCCGAGTTCGTCGACGATTTCGGCGCTGAGCCCTTTGATGGCTTCTTTCAGTGCAATGAGTTCGGGGTTCTGCGGGTCGTCGGCCGCCAGTGCGAAGATATGGTCGGCATAGGCCGCGGGCGTGCCGTGCTGCTTGATTCCGGCTTCGAATTCAGCAATCGGAGCGAGCATCGTGCTGCGGCCGGCATACTCCTCGAATGCCAGGCGGTACAGTGCTTGTTCGACAGGGCGGCGCTTGGCGAAGAGCGGATCGGCCTTTTCCTCGTCGGTGAAGCCGTAGCGGAGCGTGAGCAGCGTTTCGCCCAGCAGTTCGCGCGTATAGTAGTAGGGAAGCGCCCGTGCGAACTCGTTTTTCAGTTCCTGCAGCACTTCGCCGTCGCCCGTGGCTTCGACGAACCGTTGTTCGGTGCGCAGTTTCTTTTCATAGGTGCCCAGGCGCTTGATTCCCAGCACTTCGCCCTGCCATTTCTTCCAGGCGTTGGCGATCGAGGCGTGTTTGGCCGCATAGTGGATGCGCAGCGCCGGATCGCTCTCCTGAGCCCGGGAGATGAGGTCGAGCCGTCCGGTGCGGATGGCGATCTTCATCGGGTCGGAAGTCTCGGCGATGTATTTCACTACGTCCGACAGAATATATTGTTGCGTGTTGCCCGGGAAGCCGTAGATCATCGTGAAGTCGCCTTCTGCGACACCGCGTGTCGAGACCGTGAAATGGCGGCGCGGGCGGAAGGGTACGTTGTCGGGCGAGTAGGCGGCGGGCTTGTTGTCGGGACCGGCGTAGATGCGGAAGACCGAGAAGTCGCCGGTGTGGCGAGGCCAGATCCAGTTGTCGGTGTCGCCGCCGAACTTGCCGATCGACGAGGGCGGGGCGGCCACCAGACGCACGTCGTCGAACTGCTCGTAGAGGAACAGGAACTGCTGGTTGCCGTAGTACATCTGTTCGACCGCTGCCTTGTAGCCTTTGCCCTCGGCTTCGGCCTTGCGGACGATCTCGTCGGCCGTTTCTCCGGCCGCCATACGGTCTGTGACGTCCTCCATGCGGACCAGGAATTTGACGTTGAGTTCCTTGTTGGGCAGCTCCTCGGCCCGCGATCGGGCCCAGAAACCGTGGGTCAGGTAGTCGTGCTCGACGGCCGAATGGCTCTGGATGGCGTCGTAGCCGCAGTGGTGGTTGGTCAGGAGCAGTCCTTCGGCCGAGACCAGTTCGCCCGTGCAGCCCCCGTCGAAAAGCACCACGGCGTCTTTCATCGAAGCCTTGTTGATCGAGTAGATGTCGTCGGCCGTGAGGCGGAAGCCTTTGGCGCGCATGTCGCGGATGCGGTGCGAGATGAGGCTCGGGAGCCACATGCCTTCGTCGGCCATGGCCGGGGCGAGCAGGAGCAGCGCAAAGAAGGTCAGGAGGATACGTTTCATGGTTTCAGGGTTGAGCGATGAATTTTTCGAGTTCGGTGTATACGCGTTGGATCGGCAGTCCCATGACGTTGTAGAACGAGCCGTCGATGCGTTCGATGGCTGCGTAGCCGATCCATTCCTGGATGCCGTAGGAACCGGCTTTGTCGTAGGGGCGGTGGCTGTCGAGGTAGTAGGCGATCTCCTCGTCGGTGAGCGTGCGGAACCACACGTCGGAGCGGGACGAGAAGGTGCGGCGGTGTGCGGCGGTGCGGAACGTCACGCCCGAGACCACCGTGTGGCGGTGGCCCGAAAGGCGGCGCAGCATGGCGAAAGCATCGTTGCGGTCGCGGGGCTTGCCCAGCACACGGCCGTCGAACACCACGACCGTGTCGGCCGTCATCAGAATATCGTTGGGTTCGAGCTGCCAGGGGTAGGCGTCGCTTTTGAGCTGCGAGAGATAGCCGGGGACTTCCTCTGCGTCGAGTTTGTCGGGAAATACCTCTTCGCACGGGTATGTCGGGGCCAGCGCGTAGGGCAGTCCGCAGCCTCGCAGCAGTTCGCGGCGCCGCGGCGACTGCGACGCCAGCAAAAGGCGGTAGGAACGAAGTTTTTCGTGAAGCAACATTTTGCGGAATTGAGGTTTCGGATTGTTCGCCCGGGCCGGCTGCGGGGGGCGCATCTTCGATGCGAGCCGGCCCTGGGCGGCAAGGCTTTCAGCCTTGCGGAATTCTTGTTTTTTGTATGTAGATTATGCTTTGTGGTCTTTCACCTTGCTATCTGATGTCGAAATTCAGCAGTTCGCGGCCTTCGAGCGTGGCGGTGAGGCAGTCGCCGGGAGCTACGGGGCCCACGCCGGCCGGGGTGCCGGTGTAGATCAGGTCGCCCATGCGCAGGGTGATGTATTGCGATACGGCCGCGATGATGCGGTCGACCGTGAAAAGCATTTCGGCCGTGGAGCCCTGCTGGCGCACCTCCCCGTTGACGGCAAGTTCGAAGTGCAGGTTCTGCACGTCGCCGCCCAGGTCGGCCAGCGGCACGAATTCGGGCGAGAGGGCCGCCGAGCGGTCGAACGCCTTGGCCGGTTCCCACGGCAGGCCGCGGGCGATCGCTTCGCGCTGGAGGTCGCGGGCCGTGAAGTCGATGCCGAGGCCCACTTCGCTGTAGTAGCGGTGGGCGAACTTCTCCGCGATCGAACGTCCTACGCGGTCGATGCGCACCATCAGTTCGCATTCGTAGTGCACCTCTTGCGAGAAGGCCGGGATGTAGAACGGGTCGTTGTTGCGCAGCAGCGCCGTGTCGGGTTTCAGAAACCAGACCGGTTCGGCCGCCGTTTCCGCCGCCAGCCCGGTGCCGCGGTGCAGTTCTTCGGCGTGGGCCCGGTAGTTGCGGCCTATGCAGATGATTTTCATGGTTTTTCTTGTTTTTCTTGGCGCAGCAGCTCCACCATCCGGCGGGCGAAGCGTTCGCTGGCACCGGGGCCGCCGATGACAGCGCGCAGTTCCTCGAAGTCGGCCAACATCCGCTCGCGTTTTGCGCCGCCTGCGACGATGGCCCGCAGTTCGCGCTCGGCCCGGTCGACGGAGAGGTCGGACTGGATGATTTCGGCGACGGCTTCGCGTCCGAGGTTGAGGTTGACGAGCGACACCCACGGAATTTTGAGCACGTAGGGCTGCAGCTTCACCTGGAACCACAGCGTGCGGTAGACCACCACCTCGGGTATGCCCAGCAGGGCGGTTTCGAGGGTCGCCGTGCCGGAGGTCACGACGGCCGCTTCGGCCGCATGGAGCGTTTCGTAGGTTTCGTCGCAAACGTAGTGCAGGCTGCTGCCGGCCATGTATTGTTCGTAGAGCGGGCGGTCGAGCCACGGCACGGCCGTGACAACGAACTGGTGTCCGGGAAAACGCTCGGAGAGCCGTGCCATGAGCGGCAGGTTGTCGCGGATCTCGCCCCGGCGGCTGCCGGCCACCAGCGCGACGATGGGGCGTTCGTCCAGCCCGTGCCGGCGGCGGAACTCCTCGGGCGAGGGGAGCGTTGCGCGCCGGGCTTCGAGCGCGTCGACCAGCGGGTTGCCCTCGAAAATGGGGCGGATGCCCTTGCGGGGAAAGTAGTCGCGCTCGAACGGAAAGATGATGAAAAGCCGGTCGACATACTTGCGGATCGCCTTGACCCGCCATTCGCGCCAGGCCCACACCTTGGGCGCTATGTAGTAGTAGGTGCGGATGCCGTGTTCCTTGGCCCAGCGCGCCATCTTCATGTTGAAGCCGGGGTAGTCGACCAGGATCAGCACGTCGGGGGCGAACGCCGCGACGTCGGCCTGGCATTCGCGCATCTGACGTCGGATGGTGCCGAGGTTGCGGAGCACCTGCACGATCCCGAAGAACGAGGTCTCGCGGTAGTGTTTCCGCAGGTTGTCCCGTCCGCCCGCTTCGGCCATCCGGTCGCCGCCCCAGAAGCGGAACCCGGCTTCGGGGTCGGCTTTCTTCAGCCCTTCGATCAGGTTGGCCCCGTGCAGGTCGCCCGAGGGTTCGCCGGCTATGAGGTAATATTTCATGTCGAAGTGAAAAGTTAAAGGTTAAAGGTGAAAAGTGGCTTTTGCGATGCTGTCCGGTGGTGCAGGCGATGATCGGTCATTATCTCGTGCGATCAGGCCTTTCACTTTCCGCTTTTCATTTTTCACCTTCCCGCAAAAGGTCCGGCCGCAGCTGTTTCGTGCGTTGGTAGGCCTGTTCGTCCTGCCAGCGGGCGATTTCGGCGAAGTTGCCCGACAGCAGCACGTCGGGCACCCGCCAGCCGCGGAACTCGGCCGGGCGCGTGTAGACCGGCGGGGCCAGCAGGTTGTCCTGAAACGAGTCGGTCAGCGCCGAGGCTTCGTCGCCGATGGCCCCCGGGATGATCCGCACCACCGAATCGGCAATGATGCAGGCTGCCAGCTCGCCTCCCGTGAGCACGTAGTCGCCGATCGAGATTTCGCGCGTCACGAGGTGTTCGCGGATGCGGTGGTCGATGCCTTTGTAGTGGCCGCAGAGGATGATGAGGTTCTCCAGGGTCGACAGCCGGTTGGCTTCGTGCTGGTCGTAGCGGATGCCGTCGGGCGAAGTGTAGATGATTTCGTCGTAGCGCCGTTCGGATTGCAGCTTCTCCACCAGTTCGAAGACTGGTTCGCACTTCATGACCATGCCCGCTTCGCCGCCGAAGGGGTAGTCGTCGGTGGTTTTGCGTTTGTCATGGGCGTAGTCGTGGAGGTTGTGCACGACGATCTCCACGAGCCCTTTGGTCTGGGCCCGCTTGAGGATCGATTCGTTGAGCGGCGAGGCGAGCAGTTCGGGAACTACCGTAAGGATGTCGATGCGCATGGAAGCGTGCAAATGAAAGGTTGAAAATCGGACGGGCAACGCCCGCTTTATCGGGGGCGGAAGATGATGTCCTTTTCCGGCGTCGCGAGGCCGAGCGGCACTTCGCGGCCGCCGTCGAGCGTGAAGCCGGCATAGCCCATCGCGGTGAAAAGCCCGATGACCGCCTGCCGGTTGGCGCCGCCCGTTTCGATCAGCACCGTAGGGCGGAACCGTTCCAGAAGCGGCTGCATCTCGCGCATGACGATCCGTTCGTAGCCCTCGATGTCGCACTTGATGAAGTCGAGCCGCGGCAGGCCGCCGAACAGCTCGCTGCCCCGCCGCATGTCGGCCCGGAACTCCACGGCGACGGCATCGCCGCTGTCGTTCACGAAGTTTTGCCCCGTGCCCAGGTAGCCCGTCTTGCGCACCGAGTCGTTGCCCATGCTGACGGGCTTGTTCTCCGTGCCGAGTGCAAAGGGGTGGACCGTTACGTTGGAGCACCGGCGCAGATTGCGGTTCAGCACCTTGCGGATCGGTTCCACCGGCTCCACGGCGTGGACGCACCCCGCGGGACCGACCAATCGCGCGAGGGTCCGGGCATAATAGCCCAGATTGGCCCCGATGTCGATGCAGATGTCGCCCTTGCGCACCAGCTGCGGCAGGTGGCGGACATATTCCATTGCGGGGGTGCGGCGCCCGATCCCCAGCCGCTGGAAAACGAAGAACAGACGGCTGACGACCCGAAGGTATCCTTCGAGCGGGAGCAGTGCGTAGAGTATCCGGTGTATCGATTCGTTCATGGTTTACGGTCGTTTCGCAGGAGTGGGTCAGCCCTTGTAGTTCACTTCGTTGTTCAGCACCTCGACGACGAAGGGGTTGTAGAGCGTTTCGTGGCCGATGGTGGTCTCCGGGCCGTGGCCGGGGCAGACGCGGGTGGCGTCGCCCAGGGGCAGGAGCTTGTCGAGTATCGAACGCATGATCCACGAATAGTCGCCGCCGGGCAGGTCGGTGCGGCCGATGCTTTCGCGGAAGAGCGTGTCGCCCGTGAAGACCACGCCGCTCTGCGGTTCGTAGAGCGCCACGTGGCCCGGCGTATGGCCCGGTGTGGGAATGACCTGCAGCGTCGTGTTGCCGAAGCGGATTTCGGGGGTTTCGTCCAGGTCGATGTCGATGGCGGGCATCGGCCCGATGCGCACGCCGAAAATCGAGCCGCTCGTGCGGGCGTTCTCCAGCAGGAAGGCGTCCTTCGACGAGAGGGCGAACGGAATGCCGTAGCGCTCCTTGAGGTGGCAGACGCCCAGCGTGTGGTCGAAGTGGCCGTGGGTGTTGACCGCCAGCACGGGCCGCAGGCCGTGCTCCGCGATGAAATTGTCCAGTGCGGCGTTTTCGCGGTCGCTGCTGTTGCCGGCGTCGATGACGACGGCTTCGCCGCTCTCGTCCCAGACAACGTAGGTGTTCTCTTCGATGGGGTTGAAGGCAAGGGTGGCTGTTTTCATGGAAAAACGTGGCTTTTGGTCTTGACAAAGATACGTTTTTTTGTCGGATTATGCCTATCTTTATCGCCGCAAACCGAACGATGTGTCCATGAAACGTCTCCTGTGTCTGCTTTTCGCCGCGATGAGCCTGTCGGGCTGCTCGCTGTTGAAGGTGTCGGTATCGACGGGCGATCCGCTGCCGCGGCGCGATGCCGAAACGCGCCTGATGACCCGCGGGTTCTACTACGACCTCTCGTCCGAGGTCTCCCGCACGGCCGATTCGATCGTGGCCGTATCGCCCGATCTCTCCGTGCGTCTGGCCGCCATCAAGTGGAAGATCCGCGTCACGCGCGTCGCGGTCTCGGCCGCCATGCAGAGCATTCCCGAGGTGGCGTTGGCCGACATGTGGATTCTTTGCCGGCGCATGGACGACGCTTTCACCGCGACGCCCGATTCGTTGTTGTTCGGTCCGCAGAGCGGATTGGCCCGCCGTACGGCTGCGCAGCTCGAACGGCGCATCGACAAGCTGGCGCGCGAAACGCTCGCCGGCGAGCGCTACGGGTGGATGACGGAGTTCGTCGACCGGTTCGTCAAGGAACATCCCGTCACGGAGCAGGGCGTGGAGCCGGTCAATACCACGCTGGCCTGGATCGAATTTCTGCGCGGCAAGGGCGTCGAGCCCGATTTCGCCACCGGTTCGATCGCCGAGGTGCTGGCCGATGTCAACGACCGCGTGAGCGGTCAGACCCAGCAGTTGGCCAACACCGTGGGGTGGTCGAAGGAGATGCTCGAAATGGAGTGGCGCCAGGAGAGCCTGCGCGCCGAAGTCGGTGCCCGGCTCGATTCGCTCGAACGCGACCTCAACCGCATGGTGCTGGTGGCCGAACACCTGCCGGAGATGTCGGACCGCATGATGGCGGGGCTCAACGGCGAGGTGGCGCAGTTGGTCGACACGATGAATTCGCTGGTCGACAATGCGTTCTACGACTTCGAGCGGCAGCGCCGCGAGTTGCAGTCCTACGTCTCGCAGGAGCGCGAGGCGCTGGTGGGACAGCTGCGGCGTTCGGCCGAGGAGCTGATCGCTTCGGTGCTGGATGCTGTGCCCGGCCTGGTCGGCAAGATTCTGTTCTATGTGGTTCTGGCGCTCGTCGTGTTGATCGGAGGACCCTTTGCCCTGGGTTTCTGGCTGGGCGGCGTAAGGCAGAGACTGAAACAGAAGGATCGGGAATGACCCGGAAGATTTCGTAGCCGGCCGGACGTCGGGGGCGAGAAGCCGCGGGTTGCCCTGCAATAACGTCCGACTTTTCATATTCGACTTTTCACCTTTCACCTTAAATAAATGGCACGCAAAAAAGCGAACTATCCTCTGATCGAGGGACTCGAAATAACCACCCTGGCCGCCGAAGGCAAGGCCATGGGGCGCTGGAACGAACAGGTGGTCTTCGTCCCGATGACCGTTCCGGGCGACGTGGTCGACGTGCAGATACGGCTCAAGCGCCGCCGCTTCATGGAGGGTTACGTGGTGCGTTACGTGAAGCGTTCGCCGCTGCGGGCCGAGCCCTTCTGCGAGCACTTCGGGGTCTGCGGCGGCTGCAAGTGGCAGAATCTGCCCTACGAGGAGCAGCTGCGCTTCAAGACCGACCAGGTGCGCGACCAGCTGACGCGCATCGGCAAGGTCGCTCTGCCCGAGATCGCCCCGTGCATGGGTTCGGCGCAGACGCAGTTCTACCGCAACAAGCTCGAATTCACCTTCACCGACCGGCGGTGGCTCACGCACGAGGAAGTGGCGGCCGGCGGCGACATCGAGGCCGGACCTGCCGCCGGATTCCACATTCCGGGCATGTTCGACAAGGTGCTCGACATCCGCAAATGCTGGCTCCAGCCCGATCCGTCGAACGACATCCGGCTGGAAACCAAACGTTTCTGTCTCGAGCACGGCTACACGTTCCACAATGCACGTACGCACGAGGGGCTGATGCGCAACATGGTCGTGCGCACCGCTTCGACGGGCGAGATCATGGTTGTCGTGGTCTTCGGCGCCGACGACCGGCCGAAAATCGAAGCGCTGCTCGACCATCTGGCGGCCCGCTTCTCCGAGATCGTGTCGCTCTTTTATGTCGTCAATACCAAGTTCAACGACTCGACGGGCGACCTCGATGCCGTGTGCTACCGCGGCAAGGACCACATCGTCGAAGAGATGGAGGGTCTGCGTTTCAAGGTGGGGCCCAAGTCGTTCTACCAGACCAATTCGGCGCAGGCCTGCGAGCTCTACAAGGTGGCGCGCGGCTTCGCCGACCTCGGGCCCGACGATGTGCTCTACGATCTCTACACCGGCACGGGCACCATCGCCAATTTCTGCGCGCGCCATTGCCGCCGCGTGGTGGGCATCGAATACGTGCCCGAGGCGATCGAGGATGCGAAGGCCAATTCGCTCGCAAACGGCATCGGCAATACGGCCTTTTATGCGGGCGACATGAAGGAGGTGCTCGACGATGCGTTCGTCGAGGCCAACGGACGGCCCAACGCTGTGATCCTCGACCCGCCGCGCGCGGGAGTCGACGCTCCGGTGATCGACGTCATCCTGCGCGCCGCGCCCGAGCGGATCGTCTACGTGAGCTGCAATCCCGCCACGCAGGCCCGCGACCTGGCGCTGCTCGACGACGCCTACCGGGTGGAGGCGGTGCAGCCGGTGGACATGTTCCCCCACACGCACCATGTGGAAAATGTGGTGAAGCTCGTCCGAAGACAATAAGCACCGCCGGTGCGGCGTTATATTTGCAGTTACCTTGCACAAAACGGAATAATCATGAGAAAACTCGTATTTTTGGCCGCGGCGCTCGCGATGATGCTGACCGCGGCGGCACAGACGCAGGAAGCCTATCCGAGCTACATTCAGGTCAACGGCCGGGCCGAGAAAGAGATCGTGCCCGACGAATTTTACCTCTCGATCGTCATCGACGAGCGCGATTCGAAAGGCAAGATTTCGGTCGAGAGCCAGCAGCGCGAGATGATCGCTGCGCTCCGCCGCCAGGGCGTCGACGTCGAAAAACAACTCAAGGTGGCCAACCTTTCGAGCGAATTCTTCAAGAAGAACACCTCCGTCGCAACGGCCAAATACCAGCTCAAGCTGGGTTCGGCGGCCGAAGCGGCCAACGTGTGGCAGGCGCTCGACAAGCTGGGCATCTCCGACGTCTCGATCCTGCGCGTCTCGCACAGCAACATCGACGCCCTCAAGGAGGAGGTGCGCGTAGAGGCGATCCGCAACGCGCAGCAGAGCGCCCGCACGCTGGCCCAAGCCATCGGCCAGACGGTGGGCAAGTGCTTCTATATCTGGGATTCGAACAACGACATCATGCCCGCCTACTACAACAATACGATGGCCGTGCGCAGCATGAAATCCATGGATGCCGGTTCGGGCGAAAGCGCCGGCGAGGAGCCGCTCGACTTCAAGACCATCAAGCTGCAGTACAGCGTGCAGACCAAGTTCGTGCTCGAATAGGGCCGCCCGCCGACGGGCATCCGCCCTTTCGCAACCCAAGAGGACGGCCCCGGCTGTCCTCTTCGTCGTCTTGAAAGGTGCCGTTCCGGTCTGTCGGGAACGAAGTTCCGGCGGATCGCTTCGACAGAAGCAGACTGGCAGGGTAGGGACGGACCGTTCGGCGCAGCCCGACCGGAATTCCGCCCGTCCCGCCTCGGGCAGCGGCCGAATCCGACGCACCGACCTTATTCGGGACTGCCGCCATCGGTCGGGAATATAGGACCGGGATTCACAATTTCGGATTTCCGATTTTGAATTTCCCAAATTTGTTTTACCTTTGTTTACTTAGGTTTTGTGCCATGAATACACAGTATCGTATCGATTACGAGCACTACGATTCGCTCGACGCCCTCTCCGAGGCCGACCGCACGCTGGTCGCCGAAGCCGGGCGCGCCACGGCGAATGCGCATGCTCCCTATTCGCGCTTCCGTGTGGGCGCCGCCGCACGGCTGCGCAGCGGACGCATCATCTGCGGCAGCAACATCGAGAGCGAGGTCTACCCGGCGGGTCTCTGCGCCGAGCGGACGCTGCTCTTCTATGCCCAGGCCAACTATGCCGACGATCCCGTCGAGACGCTGGCCATCGCTTCGGTGCCTTCCGAGCGCGAGTGCTACCCCTGCGGCCAGTGCCGCCAGGTGATGGTCGACGTCGAGCGGCGCCAGGGCTCGCCCATGCGGGTCATCATGAGCGGCAACGGCACGGCAAGCATCGTCGCTTCGGCGGCGGACCTGCTGCCTTTCACTTTCATCCTGTAGACGCATGTTTTCGCCCGACGACATTCTCTATGAAGACAACCATCTGCTGATCGTCAACAAGCATTGCGGCGACCTCGTGCAGCCCGACCCTTCGGGCGAGAGTGCGCTGGAGGATCAGATCAAGGCTTTCATCAAGGCGCGCGACGCCAAGCCCGGCGAAGTCTTCCTCGGTGTGGTGCACCGCATCGACCGTCCCGTGAGCGGCGCCGTGCTCTTCGCCAAGACTTCCAAGGCCCTCGTGCGGCTCAACGAGATGATCCGCGAGGGCCGCATCCGCAAGGTCTACTGGGCCCTGACGGAGAACCGCCCCGAAGCCGAGAGCGGCGAACTGCGCCACTACATTCTGCGCGACGGCCGCACCAACCGTTCGAAAGCCTTCGACGCTCCGCGTCCCGAAGCCAAGGAGGCGCGGCTGAAATACCGCATGGTCGGCGCCGGGACCCGCTATACCCTCGTCGAGGTCGAGCTGCTGACCGGCCGCCACCATCAGATCCGGGCCCAGCTTTCGCGCATCGGCTGTCCGATTCGCGGCGATCTGAAGTACGGAGCCCGGCGTTCGCTGCCCGGCGGCGGCATCTCGCTGCACTCCAGGCGCGTGGCGTTCGAACACCCCGTGCGGCGCGAACCCGTGGAGGTGACCGCTCCGGTGCCTGCGGGCGATAATCTGTGGGCCTGCTTCGAGGGCGGGCGCCACGACGAAGCATAACGTGAACCCCCGATAACCCAGGAAACCCATGCGACTTCTCGTTCAGCGCGTACGCCGGGCCTCGGTCGACATCGACGGCAGGCGTTTCTCCGAAATCGGGGCCGGATTGCTGGTTTTCGTCGGCGTCGGGCCGGACGATACGCAGGAGGATGTCGAATACCTCGCCGGCAAGCTCGTGCGGCTGCGGATCTTCGACGACGAGGCCGGCGTCATGAATCTCGACGTGCGGCAGGCCGGCGGCGAAGTGTTGGCCGTGAGCCAGTTCACGTTGATGGCTTCCACGCGCAAGGGCAACCGTCCCTCCTACATCGGGGCGGCGCCCGAGGCGGTTTCGAGACCTCTTTACGAGGCTTTCGTGCGGCGGGCGGGCGAGCTGCTCGACCGCCCGGTGGCCACCGGGCGTTTCGGTGCCGACATGCAGGTGTCGCTTGTCAACGACGGTCCCGTGACCATCTGGATCGACTCGAAAAACAAGGAATGACCCTTTTCTCGAGCCGAGGGCAGAGCCGACTTGTTCGGGCTATGCCGAGGCGTGAAAACCTGCTTGAAAAGAACGTTTTCTTGAGCCGAGGGCAGAGCCGTGCTTGCAGGGCTGCCGAGATAAGAAAAGGTGCTCCATAAGAACCTATAATACTATCTATGTATATGAAAAACTTTTTCGCCTTTCTTTTGTATTGCGCTTCGCTGGCGGTCGTCGCCTGCGACAACGATACGGTCGATACGCCCGACGAGTGGTTCCGCGATCCGGTCGTGACGGTGAGCGGCACGACGGTCGAGGTCAAGTGCCTCACGCTATTCGGCCACGGCGTGCTGGCGTCGGCTTCGTCGTGCGGCTTCGTCTGCACGCCGGTTTCGGGCGACGACGCGACCCCCCCCCTCGTTGTCACCGATCCCGAAATCGAGGACAGCATGCTCAAAGCGCGCCTGTCGGCACTTGCTCCCGAAGCCGAATACGACATTTATGCCTATGTCTCGTTCGGTTCCGACCGCATGACCAGCCGCACCGTCACGTTCACTACCGGCCCGGCCGATCCGACTCCCGACCCCGGGCCCGATCCCGACCCGGATCCCACGCCTGATCCCGATCCGACGCCCCAGCCGGGCAGCTATCCCGGGTGGCCCGAACTGCCTGTCAAGGCCTCCGGTGCCGATCTTTATTATGCGACCCACATCTGCCCCGACTATACTTATAAGGGAGTTCCTGTGACCGGCCTGCGCAACTACACCGTGTGCTACAACTCCGACACGCGCACGGCCATGTGGTCGGCCTACCCGCTCCATGAGTGTTATAGGGATACGGTGTCGCGCTCCAAATCGTGGTTTTACGACCCGGATATTTCGCAGTCGGTGCAGCCGGTAATTACGGGCGGCAACTATAAGATACCGGGAGTGACGCCTCCTATCTCCTATTCGCGAGGTCATTTTATTGCTTCGAACGACCGTACGGCCACCGAAGCGATGAACCGGCAGACGTTCTATGTCACCAATGTGGCACCCCAGTGGCAGAACCGTTTCAACGATGGGGTGTGGCAGTCACTCGAAAAGGCCTGCTGGAACAACATCTGCGCCGATACGCTTTTCGTTGTGACGGGCGTCCATTTTGCCAATAACAATACGACCGTGGTGGACAATGCCAAGCCGACGCCTAATACGGTCGTTGTGCCGACGAACTTCTACAAGGTGATGATCCGCTCCAAGTCCGGCAACACGGGCAAGCCGCTCTACCAGCTCAAGGCCGACGAGTTGCAGTGCATCGCCTTCTGGTTCGAGAACAAGTCGTATTCGGGCGCTGCGCTGTCGACTTTTCGTACGACGGTAGCCGACGTCGAGCAGAAGACCGGCATGACCTTTTTCCCCAACGTGCCCAACGCAACAGCGGCGGTCAAGGCCTCCAGTGCGGGCACCTGGTCGTTCTGACGGAAGCAGCGATCGGGTCATCCTGAACGAAGCGAAGGATCTGTTCGTCCGTCCGGCTCGAATACGGATCTTTCGCTTCGCTCAAGATGACAGAAACGAAACCTATGTACTCCTGGGGCGATACGCGACGCTATAACTCCTACGCCGGCCATTTCCGCCGGCTTTTCGGCGGCCGGGTGCAGAAACTCTCGGTGGACGCCGGCTTCACCTGCCCCAACCGCGACGGAACGATCGCCGAGGGCGGGTGTACGTTCTGTGTCAACGGAGCTTTCACCCCCTCTTACTGTTCCTCGACGAAGAGCATCGCGCAGCAGATCGACGAGGGGATCGAATTCCACGCCCGCCGTTACCGCAGGGCGTCGCGCTACCTGGCTTATTTCCAGTCGTTTTCCAATACCCATGCGCCGCTTGAGCGGCTGAAGGAGCTCTACGGCGAGGCGCTGGCCCATCCTGCCGTGGCCGGCATCGTCGTGAGCACGCGCCCCGACTGCATCGACGACCGCAAGCTCGATTACTTCGCCCGGCTGGCGCGCACGCATTATGTCGCCATCGAATACGGCATCGAGTCGACATCCGACGCCACGCTGCGGGCCATCAACCGCGGCCACGACTTCGCCGCGGCCGAGCGGGCCGTGCGCATGACCGCCGAACGGGGCATTCCGGTCGGCGGCCATTTCATTCTGGGGCTTCCGGGCGAAAGCGACGAAATGCTCGTCGGCCAGACCGCCCGCATCAACGCCCTGCCTCTCACCTCCGTCAAGTTCCACCAGCTGCAGCTGTTCCGCGGTACGGCCATGGCCGCGCAGTACGAGGCCGACCCCGCGAAGTTCCGTTTCTGGACGCTGGAGCAGTACATCGACCTTTTCGTCGGCATCTTGCGGCGCCTGCGTCCCGACCTGGTCGTCGAACGGTTCGCTTCCGAGGCGCCGCCCCGTTACCGCTGCGGTCCGGACTGGGGCGCGGTCCGCAATGAGAAGCTGTGGGGCCTGCTCGAAAAAAGATTGGAGGAAATCGATGCGTACCAAGGCGAATTTTTTATACATTTGTAGGAATCAAATGCAATGAACTTATGAACGCTTTGTCCACCGACCGGTTGCTGACCCTCGTCAAGGAGTATTTCCTGATGACCGTCGGCATGTTCGTCTACTCTTTCGGCTGGATCGGCTGCATCATGCCCGCCAAGGGCATGGGCGGCGGAGCGGCGGGTCTTTCGCTCGTGCTGTCGATGGCCGTACGGCAGTTGTTCGGCGTGGAGATCACCGTCGGCAACATGGTCTTCATCATCAATGCCGCGCTGCTTTTGGTCGCCGGATTCATCGTGGGCTGGAAGTTCGGCATCAAGACCATCTTCTCGATCGTGATGATCACCCTCTCGATGAACTTCTGGGAGAGCATTCTCCCGCCCGAAGGCCTCTTCTCGGGCATGGAGAACATCCTGCAGGTCATCATGGGCGGTATTCTGGCCGGTACCGGCGTGGCCATCTGCTTCAAGCAGGGCGGCTCGACGGGCGGCGTGGACATCGTGGCCATGATCATCAACAAGTACCGCACGGTGCGCTACGGCAACATCGTCATGTGTTCCGACTTTCTGATCATCGGTTCGTCGCTGCTCGTGGGTTCGACGCTCAATACGGTGGTCTACGGTTACATCCTCACGGCCGTCTTCGGCTACACCGTCGATATGATCATGTCGGGCAACCAGCAGTCGAGCCAGGTGTTCATCATGAGCCGCCGCTACGAGGAGATCACGCGGGCGATCCTGCAGGACGCCCACCGCGGCGTGACGCTGCTCGACGGCATGGGCGGCTATACGCGCGAGGAGATGAAGGTGGTGGTGGTCGTATGCCGCAAGCGCGAGACCGACAAGGTCCTCAAGCTCGTGCGTTCGATCGACCCGGCGGCCTTCATGTCCATCGGTTCCGTGGCCGGCGTCTACGGCCAGGGATTCCAGGCCATTCCCAAATTGTAGATGGAGCGTTACGCCGACATCGTGCTGCCTCTGGCGCAGCCCGTCTATACCTTTTCCGTGCCCGAGGAGCTGGGAGAGGTCGCGCCGGGCAGGGCCGTGGCGGTGCAGTTCGGTGCCCGCAAGTTCTATACCGGCATCGTCTGGCGCGTACACGAGCGCCGGCCCGATTTCAAGCGGATCAAGCCCTTGCAACGGCTGCTCTACGACCGACCGCTTCTCACAGCCGAGCAGATGGCCCTGTGGGAGTGGGTCGCTTCCTATTATATGTGTTCGCTCGGCGAGGTGATGCGCGCCGCGCTGCCGTCGCTCATGAAACCGTCGGCCGACAGCTTCGAGGGTTTCGCCGACGAGGAGTTCCGGCCCCGCACGGAGACCTATTTCACCCTCGCTCCCGGGCTGTACGACCCCGACCGGCTCCACGAAGTCTTCGAGAAGTTGCAACGCCGGGCCCCCAAGCAGTACGAGGCGCTGTTGGAGCTGGCGTCGGCAGGTCCCGACGGCGGACTTCCTCCGGGCGAGGTGCCCCGGCGCCTTTTGCAGGCCGACCGCACTGTGCTCCATGCTCTGGAGCGCAAGGGGTTCATGGCGGCCGCCGAGCATGAACGCACCGTCGAGCGCGGTGCGGCGCTTTTCAGACTGCCGGTGCTCTCCGACCACCAGCGGCAGGCCCTCGAAACGCTGCGCGGGCAGTTCGCCGGCGGCAAGTCCACGGCGTTGCTGCACGGCGTCACTTCGTCGGGCAAGACCGAACTCTATATCCATCTGATTGCCGAGGTGCTGGCGCAGGGCGGCGACGTGCTGCTTCTCGTCCCCGAAATCGCTCTCACGGCGCAGCTTATCGAGCGCATGGAGCGCATCTTCGGCAGCCGTGTGACGCCCTACCATTCGCGTCTCACGGACCGCCAGCGTTCCGAAACCTATTTCCGGCTCAACCGTTCGCAGGGCGGCGAGTTCGTAGTGGGGGTGCGGTCGTCCATCTTCTTGCCGATGAGGCGCTTGCAGCTTGTCATCGTCGACGAGGAGCACGACGCCAGCTACAAGCAGAGCGACCCGGCGCCCCGCTATCACGCCCGTGACTGCGCCGTGGTCATGGCGCGCATTTTCGGCGGCCGCACGCTGCTCGGGAGCGCTACTCCCTCGCTCGAAACGTGGGTCAACGCGGAGGGCGGCAAGTATGGCCGGGCGGCGCTCGCCGAGCGTTACGGCGACGCCCGGATGCCCGAAATCATCGTCTCCGACACCCTGCGTGCGGCGCGCCGCGGCGAGCGCCATGCCCACTTCAACAAACTGCTGCTCGACAAGCTCGGCGAGACCCTTGCGCGGGGCGAGCAGGCCATGCTTTTTCAGAACCGCCGCGGCTTTTCGCCCTATGTGGAGTGCACCGAGTGCGGCTGGACGGCCCGCTGCCCCGACTGCAACGTGACGCTCACCTACCACAAGGCGGGCGGACGGCTGGTGTGCCACTATTGCGGCCATGCCGAGCCGGTGCCGGCCAAATGCCCGTCGTGCAAGATCACCGACGTGGTGCCCATGGGCTTCGGCACCGAGAAGATCGAGGAGGAGATCGCCCGCATCTTCCCCGAAGCCCGCGTCGCACGGCTCGACCGCGATACGGTCACTTCCGAACGCGCCTTCAACGCCATCGTGGCGGGTTTTGCGCGCCGCGAGACCGACATCCTCGTCGGCACGCAGATGATTACCAAGGGTTTCGACTTCGAGGGGGTGGCGCTGGTCGGCATTCTCAACGCCGACAACATGCTCAACAACCCCGATTTCCGGGCCGGCGAGCGGGCTTTCCAGCTGATGATGCAGGTTGCCGGCCGCGCAGGGCGCAGGGCGCAGGGGGGCGAGGTGGTCATCCAGACCTCCGAGCCCGGCAATCCGGTCGTCCGGCAGGTCGTGGCCGGCGATTTCGAGGCCATGGCCCGCACCCAGCTGGCCGACCGCCAAGCTTTTTTCTATCCGCCCTACGCCCGGTTGATCTCCCTCTTGCTGCGTCATCGCGACCCGCAGCTGCTGCACGCCGCCGCCGCCGAACTGGCTGCGCGCCTGCGCCGCCGCTTCGGCCGCCGGCTCCTGGGGCCGCTGGTGCCGCCCGTCGACCGCATCCGCGGCGAATACCTCGCCGGCCTGCTGCTCAAGATCGAATCGGGCGCTTCGTCGTCCCGCGCCCGCGAACTGCTTGCGGCCGAGCTGCAGGACTTTGCGCAGACACCCCGTTTCAAGTCCGTTGCCGTTGTTGTCAATGTCGATCCTCAGTGACTTGTTGCACGACGCGGCTGCGCTGCTCTTTCCGCCCGTCTGTCCCGCCTGCGGCCGCCCCTTGGTGCAGGGCGAACGCTCCGTCTGCACCTGCTGCCGGCTCACGGCGCCGCTGACCGGTTACTGGGACCGCCCCGACAACCCCGTGTGGCAGAAGTTCGGCGGGCTTGTGCCCGTCGTGCAGGCTTCGGCGTTCCTGTTCTATGTCCGCGGCAGCGGCTGGCGGCGGCTGATCCACGGCTTCAAGTACCGCGGTGCCTGGCATTCGGCCCGCGACATGGGCGGCTGGTACGGCCGTTATCTCTGCGAAAGCGGATTGTATGCTTCTGTCGACGCGGTCGTGCCGCTTCCGCTCCACCCTTTCAAGCGGATGCTGCGCGGTTACAACCAGGCCGAATACATCGCCGAGGGCATCGCTGCGCAGCTGGGTGTCGGGGTCGACCGTTCGAGCGTGTACCGGTGCCGCAACACCGCTTCGCAGGCGCTCCGGCCCCGGCGCGAACGAGCTGAAAATGTGGCGGGCGCTTTCGCCGTCCGCCATCCCGAGCGGCTGGCGGGCAAACACATCTTGCTGGTCGACGATGTCATGACTACGGGTTCCACGCTGGTGGCCTGCATCGAGGCGGTGCTCGGCGCCGTGCCCGACTGCCGGGTCAGCGTGGCTGCTCTGGCCGTTTCGCGCCGCGAACTGGGCGTGAAGGAGTAGCAGGCGATTCACAATTCGCAATTTCGGGCTTACTACTTCGTAATGTCTTGATTTTTCGTGTTCCTCTGCCGGGAATCAGGTATCCGGCCGGGCGGGCACTCCGCCTCTGGCAGGTCGCGGACGTCGGGGCCGGCCGGCCCCGGCTCGGGTGATGCTGGTTTTTTCGTTGCAAAAACTTCATTATTTGGCCCCCGCCTTTGATATGTCCGCCCGAATCGCTAATTTTGAACCCTTAAAGCAACCCATTACGAAATGGCCAAGGATTTCACCCCCTCGCGGCGCAACAGCGAAGCCTACGACGCGCTGACCGACACGGCCGGCAACGTGCCCCCGCAGGCGGTCGAGTTGGAAGAGGCGGTCCTGGGCGCTCTGATGCTCGAAAAGGACAGCATCATCGCCGTGCAGGAGTTCGTCACGACCGAGTCGTTCTACACCGAGGAGCACCGTTTGATCTACAAGGCGATCGAGGAGTTGTCGATGGAGCTCAAGCCCATCGACCTCTACACTGTGACCGAACGGCTCAAGGTCAAGAAGGAGCTCAAGAAGATAGGCGGCGCGGCCTACCTGGCCCAGCTCACGCAGAAGGTGGGTTCGGCGGCCAACGTCGAGTTCCATGCCAAGATCATCGCCCAGAAATACGTGCAGCGTGAGCTGATCCGCTCCGCCACGGAGATCCAGCGCCGTTCGTACGACGAGTCGACCGACGTCACGGAACTGATCGGATACGCCGAGGGCGAGATTTTCAAGGTTTCCGAGGGCCACGTCAAGCGTTCGGTCCAGTCGTCCAAGGACATTCTGGCCCGTGCGCTGATGCAGATCGAGGAGGCGTCGAAGAACACCAGCGCCTACAACGGCGTGCCGTCGGGCTTCGTGGCCATCGACCGCGTGACGCTCGGCTGGCAGCTCTCGGACCTGATCATCATCGCGGCCCGTCCTTCGATGGGTAAGACGGCTTTCGTGCTCTCCATGGCCCGCAACATGGCCGTCGATCACGAGGCCGGCGTGGCTTTCTTCTCGCTCGAAATGTCGTCCGTGCAGTTGATGATGCGTCTGATCATCGCCGAGACGGGACTGAGCGGCAACGACGTCAAGTCGGGCCGTCTCTCGCCCGAGCAGTGGCGCCATCTCGAGTCGGCCACCAAGCCGCTGGGCGCCGCACCGCTGTTCATCGACGATACGCCGGCCCTTTCGGTCTTCGAGTTCCGCTCCAAGGCGCGGCGTCTGAAGATCCATAACGACATCAAGATCATCGTTATCGACTACCTCCAGCTCATGACCGGCAACCAGGATTCGAAGGGCAACCGCGAGCAGGAGGTGGCTTTCATATCGCGTACGCTCAAGGCCATCGCCAAGGAGCTCAACGTGCCGATCATCGCCCTGTCGCAGCTGAGCCGCGCCACCGAGATGCGCGGCGGTTCGAAGCGGCCCCAGCTTTCGGACCTGCGCGAGTCGGGCGCCATCGAGCAGGACGCCGACATCGTGGCTTTCATCCACCGTCCGGAGTATTACGGCATCAATCAGGACGAGAACGGCATGCCCACGGCCGGCATGGCCGAGATCATCATCGCCAAGCACCGCAACGGCGCCGTGTGCGACGTCAACCTGCGTTTCCTCAAGGAGCAGGCGCGCTTCGCCGACATGGACGATTCGATGATGCCGCCCTCGCAGGCGCTCGACAGCCAGCAGGCCTACGACGACTACGCCAGCGGCGCCAATGCCGCACCGTCGTTTGCCGGCGGTCTGGGTTCGGCGGCCGGCGGCAGCGAATTCGACATCAAGCCTCCGTCGCTCGGCGACGAGGCGCCTTTCTAAATCCGGGGTCGCTCCATGTTCGTGCGCACTTATGCCGGGGCAGTCGTCGGGATCGACGCCGTGACGGTGACCGTCGAGGTCAACATCGCCGGGGGAGGCATGGGCCTTTCGCTGGTCGGGCTGCCCGACAACGCTGTCAAGGAGAGCGAGGAGCGCATACGTGCCGCTTTCGAGAATTCGGGCGAGCGGATGGCATGCCGCAAGACGGTCGTCAACCTCGCACCGGCCGATCTGCGCAAGGAGGGAGCCGCTTTCGATCTCCCTATTGCCGTGGGCATTCTCGCCGCTACGGAGCGCGTCGCGCCGGCGAGCGTGGCCGACACCCTTTTCGTCGGCGAGCTGTCGCTCGACGGTTCGGTCAAACCCGTGCGGGGCATTCTGCCTGTCGCTGTCGGGGCGCGCCGCGAGGGCATCCCCCGCCTGGTCGTTCCGCAGGCCAATGCCGCCGAAGCGGCCGTCGTGGAGGGGGTGCAGGTTTACGGAGTGGGGAGCCTGCGCGAAGTGATCGCCCTGCTCAACGGTGAAACGGATGCGGCTCCGGCCGAAGCGCCCGTTTTCGAAGCCTTGCCGCACCGGCCGGGACGCTACGATGAGGATTTCGCCGATGTCAAGGGCCAGCCGCATGTCAAACGTGCGCTGGAGATCGCTGCGGCGGGCGGGCACAACGTGCTGATGATCGGTTCGCCCGGTTCGGGCAAGACGATGCTTGCGCGCCGCATGCCCTCCATCCTGCCGCCGCTCTCGGCCGACGAGGCGTTGGAGACCACCAAGATACACTCCGTGGCCGGGTTGGCCGGCAGCGGGGGACTTTTGTCGCAGCGGCCGTTCCGGGCCCCGCACCACACGGTTTCGCAGGTGGCGCTGATCGGCGGAGGGCAGTCGCCCCATCCGGGCGAAGTGTCGTTGGCGCACAACGGCATCCTCTTTCTCGACGAGCTGCCCGAGTTCGGGCGCAGCGCGCTGGAGGTGCTGCGGCAGCCGCTGGAAGAGAAACGCATTACGGTGGCCCGGGCGCGTTACAGGGTGCAGTATCCGGCTAACTTCACGCTGGTCGCCGCCATGAATCCGTGCCCGTGCGGCTACTACAACCATCCCGCCAAGGAGTGCACCTGCTCGGCGGGCGCCGTGCACCGCTACATGGGCCGCATTTCGGGGCCGCTGCTCGACCGCATCGACATGCACATCGAGGTGACGCCCGTGCCGCCTTCCGAGCTGGCCGATGCCGCGCCGGGCGAATCGAGCGCCGCAGTGCGCGAACGGGTCTGCCGGGCCCGCGAGGTGCAGCGCCGGCGTTTCGAGGGGTGCGGCGGGGTGCACACCAACGCCATGATGAATGCCGCCATGTTGCGCGAGCATTGCCGGCTCGACGCCGCGTCGGCCGCGCTGCTGGAGCAGGCCATGCAGCGGTTGTCGCTCTCGGCCCGTGCCTACGACCGCATTCTGAAAGTCGCGCGCACGATCGCCGACCTGGCGGGCCGCGAACGGATCGAACCGCTCGATGTGGCCGAAGCGATCAACTACCGGTCGCTCGACCGCGAGAACTGGGGAAAATAGAACATGAAACCGAACCGACATAATCTTTTCCGGCGCGGGTGAAGATCTTCCTCGACCTCGCGTTGGGCAAGAAACCCCGATTTTCAGGAGAACCAATCGAAATAGCATTGTGATCATGCAACCGAAACATATCATTCTCTCGGGCGGCGGTACGGGCGGCCACATCTACCCGGCCGTAGCGGTCGCCGAAGCGCTCGAACGCCGTCTGGGCGACGGGGTCGAACTCCTTTTCGTGGGAGCCGAGGGCAAGATGGAGATGGAGAAGGTCCCCGCCTTGGGTTACCGCATCGTCGGGCTCCCCATCGCGGGCTTGCAGCGCCGTCTGGAGTGGCGCAACCTGCTGGTGCCCTTCAAGGTGTGGCGCAGCATCCGCCGGGCCCGCAAGACCATCCGCGACTTCCGCGCCGATGCCGTCGTGGGATTCGGCGGCTATGCCAGCGCGCCCGTGCTGTGGGCCGCCCAGCGCATGGGCGTGCCGACGCTCATCCAGGAGCAGAATTCCTATGCCGGCGTGACAAACAAGATTCTGGCTCGCCGCGCGTGCTGCATCTGCACCGCCTACGAGGGCATGGAACGTTTCTTCCCGGCCGACCGCATCGTGCTGACAGGCAATCCCCTGCGGGGGCGTTTTTCCAAGGAGGGCGCCGGCCGGGCCGAGGCGCTGGCCCACTACGGGTTCGGTCCCGACAAGCCGGTGATTCTGGTGGTCGGAGGGTCGCTCGGAACGCGTTCGCTCAACGAGATGATGAAGGCGTGGATCCTTTCGCTCGAGGGTGCGCCGGCTCCCGTGCAGGTCATCTGGCAGACGGGCAAATACTACGAGCGCGAGATGCGCGAGTTCCTTGTCGCCCATCCTGTGCCCGGCATCTGGCAGGGCGCTTTCATCGAGCGCATGGACCTGGCCTATGCCGCGGCCGACCTCGTCGTGTCGCGGTCCGGCGCCGGTACGGTGTCGGAGCTCTGTCTGGTCGCCAAGCCTGTGTTGTTCGTGCCTTCGCCCAACGTCGCTGAGGACCACCAGACCAAGAACGCCCAGGCGCTCGTGTCGGAGGGGGCCGCCGTGCTCGTGCCCGATGCCGAATGCCGAACCGAAGCGATGCCGCGGGCGCTGGAACTGCTGTCCGACCCCGGGGCGCTGCGCCGCATGAGCGCCAACCTCGAACGGCTGGCCCGGCCCCGGGCGGCGGAAGAGATTGTCGACGAAATAGTCAAATTGTTGTAGCATGGAGTTTTCGAAAGTCTATTTTCTGGGCATCGGGGGCATCGGCATGAGCGCCCTGGCCCGCTATTTTCTGCACGTGGGCAAACGTGTGGCCGGCTACGACCGCACCCCCTCGCGTCTGACCGCCGAACTGGAGGCCGAAGGGGCCTCGGTGCATTATGATGACGACATACGGGCCGTTCCCGAAGAATTTCTCGATCCGCACGACACGATCGTGGTCTACACTCCGGCTGTCCCGCAGGAGCACAGCGAGCTGCGTTACTTCCGCGAACACGGCTTCACCGTCGAGAAGCGTTCGCAGATGCTGGGTCACCTGGCCGAGGGCAAGTACGTGATGGCCGTCGCCGGCACCCATGGCAAAACCACCACCTCTACGCTCGTGGCATGGCTCAACCGTGGAGTCACGGGCGGCGGATCGGCCTTTCTGGGCGGTATTTCCAAGAATTTCGGCGGCAACCTTGTGCTCGGCTCCGGCAACCGGCTTGCTGTCGAGGCCGACGAGTTCGACCGTTCGTTCCTGCGTCTCTTTCCCGACGTGGCCGTGATTACCTCGGCCGATGCCGACCACCTCGACATCTACGGCACGCACGAAGCCGTCAAGGAGGCTTTTTCGCAGTTCGTGCGGCAGATCCGGCCCGGCGGTGCGCTCGTCATCAAGCAGGGAGTCGACCTGCGGCTCGACAACCCCTCCATCCGCATCTACCGCTATGCCTACGATACGCCCTGCGACTTCTATGCCCGCAATATCCGGTTGCTGGAGGGCGGCTACTACCGTTTCGATCTCGTGACGCCCGGCGGGGCGGTCGAGGGATGCACGCTGGGCATCCCCGGGTGGGTCAACATCGAGAATGCCGTGGCTGCCTGTGCCGCCGTGTGGTGCGCCGCGCAGGCCGACAAAGGCGGCTTCGACGCCGACAGGCTCCGCGAGGCGCTGGCGTCGTTCTCGGGCGTCAAGCGGCGCTTCGAGTTCTACGTCAACACGCCGCGCCAGGTCTACATGGACGACTATGCCCATCATCCGCGCGAGCTGGCCGCCACGCTCGCGTCGGTGCGCAAGATGTTCCCCGGACGCAAGGTCACGGCGCTCTTCCAACCCCACCTCTACACCCGCACGCGCGACTTCTACGCAGAGTTCGCCGAGGCGCTGTCGCTGGCCGACGAGGCGGTGCTGCTGCCCATCTACCCGGCGCGCGAGGAGCCCATTCCGGGCGTCGTGTCGGAGATCATCGCCGAGCGGGTGACGGTTCCCTGCCGCATCGTCGGGCGCGACCGGCTGGCCGACGAGGTCGCCGCCATGGCGACCGACGTCGTCGTGAGCTTCGGCGCCGGCAACATCGACGCCTGCTGCGATGCGCTGGCCGAAAAACTGAAAGCCAAAAGCTGAAGCGGGCGCCGCAAGCCGCAACATAACAACCCAGACATTCATGCTGAACTGATTCCGAACGATCCATGTCCCGTACGCTCCGATACACGCTGCTGACCCTTTTGTGGGTGCTCGTCGGCGGTTATCTGCTTTTCGCTGCCCTTTCGGCGCGCCGCGCCCGGTCGGGCCGGCTGGTCGAACGGCTCGAAATAGAGGTGGCCGACAGCTCGTCGCGCGGCTGTCTGGTGTCGTCGGCCCGGGTGCGCGAGTGGATCGGGCGCAGCGGCACGGCCACGATCGGCACGGCTGTTGATGCTGTCGATCTGCCGGCGCTCGAAGGGTTGATCGCCCGCAACGGCTTCGTGAGCAGTGCGGTCGCCTACGTCGACTATGCGGGCACCCTGCGTATCACGATCAAGCAGCGCCAGCCCCTGCTGCGGCTGCGGACCGACGGCGTCGATTCGTATGTCACGGCCGAAGGCTACGTGTTTCCGGCTCCGAAGGGCTCGTCGCTCTACGTGCCCGTTGTCACGGGCAGCTACGCACCGCCGTTTCCCAAGGGGCATACGGGCAGCGTGAGGGAGTGCGTCGACGCCGAGATCGCCCGCATTGCGGAGCGCATCGCCGCGCTGGAGAAGGAGAAGTATCCTCTCTACCAGCGCGAGATCGAGAACGACCGCCGCATCGCCCAGCTTCGCAGGCGCCGCATCAAGCGGCAGTGGTGGCGTTTCGAGTCGGCGGGCGATTTCGAACGGCGCGTGGCCGAACTGCGGCGCGAGAAAGCGATCCTGCGGCGCAGCTACCGCTACGAAGCCCGCCTTATCGGGCAGGAGATCGATGCGCTGGCCCGCCGGCAGGAACAGGAACGCCTGCGGCAAAAAAAGTTGGAGAAAAGCTACGAAGATTTCGCGAAACTCCTTACCTTTGTGGAGAGTGTCGAAAGCGATGCGTTCTGGAGGTCGGAAGTGGTGCAGATCGTGGCCCGCACGACCCCTGCCGGGGCCCTCGAAATAGATCTCGTGCCGCGCAGCGGCCGCCATACCGTCCGCTTCGGCCGGCTGGAGGATGCGGAGCGCAAGTTCGACAAGCTCATGCGCTTCTACCGGGGCGGCCTTTCGCGCATCGGGTGGGAGGAGTTCCGCACGATAGATTTGAGATACAACGACCAGGTGGTTTGCAGGAAATAACAGATTCAAGCGTGGAAAGAAAAAACTATATCGTAGCCGTCGATCTGGGTTCGTCGTCCGTGGTCGTCGCCGTCGGCGAGACGTGCGACGGGGGCCCGCTCCGTGTCGCGGCCATCGTCTCGAAGCCCGTGGAGGGAGTCAATGCCGGGCGCATCGACAACATCGAGCTGGTCAGCCGGGCCATCCGCGATGCGGTCTCCGAGGTCGAGGCGCAGCTGGGCATCCGGATCACCGAGGCCTATGCCGGCATCTCGGGCGATTTCGTGCGGTGCGCGCGCCATACCGACCATGTCTTCGTCTCCGATCATCAGACGGGCGTCAACCAGAAGGATGTCGAGTCGCTGTTCGACCGCATGCGCAACGTCCAGGCTCCCGACGACGAGACCATCATGGAGCGCATCCCGCAGAACTATGTGGTCGACGACAATCAGGAGGTCAAGAACCCTGTCGGCTCGTTCGGCAAGAAGCTCTCTTCCACCTTCAACTTCATCCTCTGCCACAAGACGCCTGTGCAGCGTCTTGATATGGCGCTCAAGCGTCTGAGCATCAGGATGCTCGGCGTCTTCGCCGATGCGCTGGCCACCCCTGCCGCCATCCTGCAGCCCGAGGAGATGGAGGAGGGCGTCGCTGTCGTCGACCTCGGCGCCGGCGTCACCGACGTCACGGTCTACTACCGCAACGTCGTCCGCTATACCGTCTCCATCCCCATGGGCGCTTCGGCCATCAACCGCGACATCCGCGCCATGGGCGTGCCCGAGAAGCACATCGAGAACCTCAAGCGCAAGTACGGTTCGGCCGTCTCCGAGCTTGCGCCCGAGGACAAACTTATCCGTGTCAACGGCCGCACCACGCGCGACGCCAAGGATATTCTGCTGAAAAACCTCGCCACCGTCATCGAGGCGCGCGCCACCGACATCGCCGAGTTCGTGATGCAGGAGATCAAGGATTCGGGCTATGCCTCCAAACTCTCCTACGGAATCGTCCTCACCGGCGGTTCCGCTGCGCTGAAAGACCTCGACGAGCTGTTCCGCCGCGTCACCCAGATGGAAGTGCGCGTCGCGCTGCCCGACGTCGGGATCGACGATGCCTCGATCGACTTCGTGGCCGATCCTGCTTTCGCTACGGCCGTCGGCATTCTGATCAAGGGTGCCGAGCAGGGTGCCTGCGCCGTTGTCGAGCATGCCTCGACGCCCGCCCAGACCGCTGCGTCGGGACGGGCGCACGTCCCCGTTTCCGATCCCCGTTCCGCCGCTGCCGTTCCGCCGCGGGGCCCCGTTCCGCCGGTTCCGCAGCCTCAGCCGCAACCCCGGCAGCCCCGGACCGCACAGCCGCAGGCAGTGCCGGGTGTCCGGACCGCACCCGTGCGGCCCGTGCAACCTTCACCGGCTCAGCAGTCCCAGGCCGCCGCACCCGTTCCGCCCTCGCGGCCGTCGGTGCAGCCCGTACGTCCTCAGGCGCCCGCGCAACCCGAGCCCATGCCCCGGCAGGGCTTCGTGCCGCCCGAACCCGAGGAGGAGGAACCCGTGGTGATCGGGCCGCGCCGCAAGCGCGACTGGAGCTCGATCTTCAAGAAGGTGGTGGGCAGCGTGGCCGGTTTCGACGGCGAAGGGGCCGACGACGAGGAGATCTGATGCCCGGGAGCCCGGCCGCCACCGATGCGAATGCGCGATCAACAAGTGTGTGCGATCAACAAGTTTAAACAAGTTCGGCGGAAACGCGTTTTCCGTCTTTCGATAGCCTTATGACAGACGAATTTATGTCGGAGATCAGAGCGCCGCGCGACGAGCGGTCGATTATCACCGTGGTGGGTGTCGGCGGTGCCGGCGGCAATGCCGTCAACCACATGTGGAGCCTCGGCATCCGCGGCGTGTCGTTCATGGTCTGCAACACCGACCAGCAGGCTTTGGACAAGAGCCCCGTGGAGACCAAAATACGTCTCGGCGCCGAGGGTCTCGGAGCCGGCAATGATCCCGAGAACGGCCGGCGGGCTGCCGTCGAAACCCTGCCCGACGTGCGGCAGCACTTCGAGGCGGCCGGCACACGCATGGTCTTCATCACGGCCGGAATGGGCGGCGGCACCGGTACGGGCGCTTCGCCCGTCATCGCCAAGCTGGCCCGCGAGATGGGAATCCTCGTCGTCGCCATCGTCACCTCGCCGTTGGCCGTCGAGGGCAAGATCCGCTACGAGCAGGCTTTCCGTGGTATCGAGGAGCTGCGGGAGAACGTCGATTCGCTGCTCATCATCAACAACGAAAGCATCCTCGAAATCTACGGCCGCCTGTCGCTCAAACAGGCGTTCGGCAAGGCCGACGACATTCTGGCCTCCGCGGCCAAAGGCATCGCCGAGATCATCACCGTGCCCAGCGACATCGTCAACGTCGACTTCGCCGATGTCTCCAAGGTCATGCGCAACTCCGGCCGCGCCCACATGGCCGTCGCCACGGCCGAGGGCGAGGACCGCGCCGAGGCGGTGGCCAAGGCATCGCTTCAGTCGCCGCTCCTGGATCACAACCTTATCTCCGGAGCCAAGAACATCCTTCTCCATATCTCGGTGTCGGGTTCCGACGAGCTCATGTCCGACGAGCTCAACACCATCCTGCATTACATCCAGGCCCATGCCAGCGTGAAGGACGACGCCGGCGTCGTTCACGATGCCAACATCATCTGGGGTACGGGTGTCAAACCCCAGCTGGGCAATGCCATCGAGCTGGTCATCATCGCTACCGGTTTCGAGGAGAGTTCCCGCGAAGGTCTCACGCAGGTCATTCCCCCGGCCCGGACCGTGCAGCCTGTCGGCGCGGCCGACCCCGCAGCGCCCGTGCTGGAGCCCATCAAGCCCCTGGCACCCGCCAAACCGGCGGTGCGCACTCCCGAGCAGGTCGTGCTCGGTGCCAGGTCCACGCGCTACAGCAACATCGAGGAGCTGCTTTCCCGGCCCGCCTACCAGGCCCGCAACTCCAAGTTCGTCGTCCACCATGCCGGCGGCCGCAAGAAGGTGTTGAGCGAGGAGAAGGCCGCCGCCAAGGAGGAGCCCGAAAACGGCTCGCTTTTCTAACCTAAATTCCCCGGTTTTGGAACACGTTCCCTGGATTATCTTCAACGGTTTTCCCGCCCATATCCTTTTTTTCGGCATCCTTGCTTTCGTCTTGCTCTGCATCTCCGCGCTTGTGTCGGGTGCCGAGACTTCGTTTTTTTCGCTCTCGCACAACGATGTCCAGCGCTTCAAGCAGCACCCTTCGGCTTCGGGCGACGCCGTGCTGAGGTTGTTGGGCAACGTCGACTTTCTGTTGGCTACCATCCTCGTCGTCAACAATCTGGTCAATATCTGCATCACCATCCTTATGGCCAACATCGTCGACGCCCTCTTTACCTTCACCCGGTTCGAGTTTCTCTTCAAGACCGTCGTCGTCACGTTCTTGCTGCTACTTTTCGGCGAGGTGCTGCCCAAGGTGCTGGCGCAGACGCTGCCCGCGCGTTTCGCGCAGTTCGTCGCGCGCCCGCTTTCGGTGCTGCGCTGGATTTTCTACCCGTTGTCGTTCATCCTCGTGCGCACCAGCAGCCGCATCAGCGAGAAGGCCGCCCATAAGAGCGAGATTTCGCTCGACGACCTGGCCGATGCCGTCGACATGACCCAGACGGCCAATCCCGAGGAGCACGTCATGCTCTCGGGCATCGTCAACTTCGTCAATACCGAGGTCCAGGAGATCATGAAGCCCCGCGTCGACATCACGGCGCTCGACTTCACCGATTCCTACGAAAAGGTCAAGCAGACCATCATCGCATCGGGCTTTTCGCGCATCCCCGTCTTCGAGGAGGACATCGACAACATCCGCGGCACGCTCTATGTCAAGGATTTGCTGCCCTATATCAACCACGGCGACGAGTTCGACTGGCAGCAGCTCATCCGCAAGCCCTACTTCGTGCCCGAGCACAAGAAGATCAACGACCTGCTGGGCGACTTCCAGACCAACAAGGTCCACATGGCCATCGTCGTCGACGAGTACGGCTCCACGCTGGGCCTCGTCTCGCTGGAGGACATCATCGAGGAGATCGTAGGCGAGATCTCCGACGAATCCGATGTCGACGAGAGTTTCTATACGCGGCTCAACGCCAAGAGCTACCTTTTCGAGGGCAAAACCCACATCGGCGACTTCGAACGCATCTTGTCGCTCGACGAGGAGACTTTCTCCGACGTCCGCGGCGAGGCCGAGACGCTCGCCGGGTTGATGCTCGAACTCAAACGCGACTTCCCCGCCAAGGGCGACATCTTCACCTCGCACGACATCCGTTTCACCGTCAAGGAGATGGATGCTCACCGCATCGACAAGATACGCGTCGATCTGAAATAGTCCCCGTTGCCGGGGCGGCGGTTCTTCGTGAAGTTCCGTTGTCGCTTCATTGTCCGCACTCTTTCCGTCTGCCTATGTTCCGACTCCTTCTCTCGCGTCCGCTTTCCGAGCCCGAAATCGATGCCTGGACTACGCTTTCCGAGCGTGAGCAGGCATCCGGATTCGAGCCTGCGCGCCGGTCGGAGTGGCTTTCATGGCGGGGGATCGTGCGGCACGAACTGGGGGCTCCGCAGCTCCGTTTCGCCTACTCCGATTGCGGCGCCCCGTCGATCGAGGGATCGGCGCTCCATCTTTCGGTCTCCCATTGCGAGGGCACTATCGCCGTCGCGCTCTCCGAAGCCCCTTGTGCCGTCGATGTCGAGCCGCTCGCACGCGATTTCGGCCGGGCTGCGGCACGTTATCTTTCGGCCGGCGAGCGCATCCTTTCCGACGATCCGCTGTGGCCTGCCGTCGTGTGGTGCGCCAAGGAGACGCTTTACAAGTTTGCCGGGCGCCGCGGGGTGGATTGGCTGCGCGATCTGAGGATCGAGCAGGTCGATTTTCCGGCCGGCCGGCTCGTCGGTCGGATCGGCAGCGGCAAGGCATTGACGCTTCGTTTCGTGTTGTTCGCCGGACGTGTGGTCGTTTTTCTGTCGTAGCCTATGGAGATCGCCCCGCCCCGTCTGCCTGCGGATTCCGCTCCCGATGCCGATCCTGCGCTCCTCGTCGATGCCGAGGAGGTCTGCGACGCCGTTTTTCGCGGTGCCGGTTTCTCCGGAGTCGTCCGCGAGCACCTTATCGTCGATCAATGTATCTTTTCAGGATGTCGTTTCTCGGGGGCCGTGTTGGAGCAGACGCGGTTTTCTGATGTCTTGTTCCGCAACTGCGACTTTTCCAATGCCTACTTGCGCGGCTGCTCGTTTCAGCGTGTGCGGTTTCTCGATTGCAAACTCACCGGGGCCGAATTCGCCGGGTCGGTTTTCGGTTTTGTCCTCTTCTCGCGTTGCCGCGGGGAGTTCGCCGGATTCGCCTCCGGCAGATTCCGCCGTGTCATGTTCGGCGATTGTGTCCTGCGAAGTGCCGTTCTGAGCGATTGTCGTTTCGAGCAGTGCGGGTTTTCCGGCTGCGACCTCTCGGAGGCCGAGTTCTTCGGCACCCGGTTGCTGGGCATCTCGCTCGCCGATTGCGAAATACGGGGGATTCGTCTGAGCGAATGCCTTTCGTTCGAGCTCCGCGGGGCCCGTATCTCGCAGGGGCAGGCGCTCGACCTGGTAAGGCTTCTCGGCGTCGAGTTCGAGGAGTAGATAAAAAGCGTCCGGAACCTATTGGTTCCGGACGCTTTCTTCGAGTGGAAATGCGAAACGGGCGCTCCTCGCTTTTCACTTTGCCCCTTTAAGCCAAGAGGGCTTGACTTTGACTGAGTCTTGAATGGGCGGCTCCTCGGCTAAGTCAGAACAAGTTCGACATAGCTCTCGGCTTGCGCCATCGTCGCTCCCGCTCGGCAAAGTTCGCCTTTCACCTTATTTGAGACCCAGTTTCTTGGCGATCTCTTTGGGCAGGGCGTTCTTGTTGACCATGATGTCGGTGGTCTTGTAGGCCACGAAGGGACGCGAGAAGTACCAGTGACCGCCGTAGGGAGGCAGGTCGTCCCACGAGTTGAGCACCTTGTAGTAGGGGGTGCCCGCCTGGTCGCGGGCCGTGCCTACGATCACCATGCCGTGGTCGTCGGTCGTCTCGTAGTTGTCGAACGCCTCCTGGCGCATCTCCTGCGTGATGGTGCGTTCCTTGCCCGGCTTGTCGAACTTGTAGAGCGCTGCTTCCTTCTCGCGCTCGGTCAGCTTGCCCCAGCGCTCGGCTTCCGTGCCGCTCATGCCGTCGAGATCGGCTTCCGGCACGATGCCGAGGGCCTTCGTGCGGCTGAATCCCTTTTCGCTCACGTCGGTGCCCCAAGCCACCGGATAGCCGTTGGCCAGCGCGTGGTCGATGACGGCCATCATTTCGTCCAGCGGCAGGTTGTAGACCTTGCCCCACATCCAGTTGTCGGGCACTTCGAGCACGAACTGCGTGTAGAAAGGATGGTGGGTGAACGACGTGATGTCGATGTAGTTGTCCATCGAGACGGGCAGCGACGCAGCGAACGACTGCGGCGTGTACTCCTTGCCCTCGTAGACGAAGGTGTCGGGCATGTGTCCGAAGTATTCGTCGAGCATGGCGTTGAAGGCGCGTTTCCAGGCCGTCGACAGGGGTTTGCCCGAACGGTCGGCCGTGGCGATCACGGAGTCGAGGAAAGCCTTCAGCGCGGCCGTCAGCTCGTGGAAGTCGGGTTTGTCGGTGCCGTAGTTCAGGCCCGGATAGGCTTCGAACGGTACGATGCCGTATTTCTTGATACCCTCCGTCACGTCGTGGGCTGCTCCGCCCTCGGCGAAGTTCAGTTCGCCGTGCATGCGCACGTACTTCTCGGCTTTCTCCATGAAGCTGTGGCGCACGATCCACATCTCGGAGAGGTGCACCGGTTTGCCGCCGGCGCGCAGGATTTCGCCCTCCAGGAACGACATCGTCGAGAAGCACCAGCAGGTGCCGCTGCGATGCTGGTTCTTCACGGGAGTCATCTCCAGCACCTTGGCGTCGGTGAAGCGGTAGCCTTCGGGTTCGGGTTCGGTCTGCGGGGTCTGGGCCGTTGCCGCCAGCGTTGCCGCCGCGGCCAGCAGGGTAATCAGCAGGTTTTTCATCTAAGACTGGGTTTTAAGGTTTTTTTTGCTTGTTCTGTCATTTCTTCGAGCCCGCCACGATCTTCAGACATTCGTCCAGCGTCAGTTGTGCGGGGTCCGCGCCTTTGGGTATGCGGTAGTTCTTCCCCTTGTAGGCGATGTAGGCGCCGTAGCGGCCGTTCTTGACCTGCATGTCGGGGTCTTCGGCGAATTCTTTCAGCGGCTTGTGGGCCGTTGCCGCCGCTTCCTTGTGCGCGCGGACCACTTCCACGGCCCGGTCGTAGGTCACCGTGTAGGGGTCGTCGGTCTTGGCCAGCGAAGCGAACGACTTGCCGTAGCGGACGTAGGCGCCGTATTTGCCGATGCCCACGGCCAGCTCCTCGCCGTCGAGCTCGCCCAGCGTGCGCGGCAGCGCGAAGAGTTCCAGCGCCTCTTCCAGCGTGATCGATTCGATCAGCTGGCCTTTCTTGAGCGAGGCGAACCGGCTCTTCTCGCCTTCGGGCGCTTCGATCTCGGCCATGGGGCCGTAGCGGCCGATGCGCGCCTTGACCGTGCGGCCCGTCTTGGGGTCGGTGCCCAGGATGCGGGCCTGGCCCTTCTTGTCGTTCTGCTGTTCGATGGCTGTGTCGACCATCTTGTGGAACGGTGCGTAGAAGTCGCCGATCATGCGGTCCCACGTGATGTCGCCCTCGGCGATGCGGTCGAACTCCTTCTCGACGTTGGCCGTGAAGTTGTAGTCGATGATCGAACCGAACTGCGCCTCCAGGTAGTCGTTCACCACCATGCCGATATCCGTCGGCGAAAGGCGGCTCTTCTCTTTGCCGTACTTTTCCGATACGGTCTTCGCGGTCAGCTTGTCGCCCGTGAGCGTCAGCTGCGTGTAGTCGCGTTTCTGCCCCTCCTTGTTCTGTTTCACCACATAGCCGCGGTTGATGATCGTCGAGATCGTCGGTGCGTAGGTCGACGGGCGTCCGATGCCCAGCTCCTCCAGCCGCTTGACCAGCGAGGCTTCGTTGTAGCGCGCCGGAGCCTGGGTGAAACGTTCGGTCGCCGTGATGTTGGCCGCCGTCAGGGCGTCGCCCTGCGCCAGCTTGGGAAGCCGGCCTTCGCCGCTCTCCTGCGCCTGGTCGTCGTCGGTCGATTCGGAGTAGAGGCGCAGGAATCCGTCGAAACGGATCACCTCGCCCGTCGCCACGAACTGCAGCGGCGAGCCTGCGATGTCGATCGTCACCGTCGTGCGGTCGAGCTCCGCGCAGACCATCTGCGAGGCCACGGTGCGTTTCCAGATCAGGTCGTAGAGCCGTTTCTCGGCCGGCGTGCCCTCGATCGTCTGGCGGTCGATGTACGACGGGCGGATGGCTTCGTGCGCTTCCTGCGCACCCTTGGTTTTGGTCTTGTAGTTGAACCAGCGCGAGTATTCTGCGCCGTAGAGCTTCGTGATCTCCTCCTTGCACTGGGCCAGCGCTTGTTGCGAGAGGTTCACCGAGTCGGTACGCATGTAGGTGATCAGACCTTGTTCATAGAGGTGCTGCGCCACCGACATGGTCTGCGAGACCGACATGCCCAGCTTGCGTCCGGCTTCCTGTTGCAGAGTCGAGGTCGTGAAAGGCGGTGCAGGGTAGCGCTGGGCCGGTTTTTCTTCGGCTTTGGCCACCGTGAACGCGGCGCCGATCGTGCCGTGCAGGAACGTTTCGGCTTCCTCGCGCGTCTCGAAGCGCGAGGTGAGTTCCGCCTTGAAAAGCGTCTTGTCGGGATCGCCGGCCGCATGGAACTGCGCCACAACCCGGAAGTAGGGGGTCGACCGGAATGCGATGATCTCGCGTTCGCGCTCCACGATCAGCCGCACGGCCACCGACTGCACGCGTCCTGCCGAGAGCGACGGCCGCACCTTTTTCCACAGCACCGGCGAGAGCTCGAAGCCCACCAGACGGTCGAGGATGCGGCGCGCCTGCTGGGCGTTGACCAGATTCATGTCCACCGTGCGCGGGTTCTCGATGGCTTCGAGGATGGCGCGTTTGGTGATTTCGTGGAAGACGATGCGTTTCGTCTTGTCGACCGGGAGACCCAACACTTCGGTCAGGTGCCATGCGATGGCCTCTCCTTCGCGGTCTTCATCGGAAGCCAGCCAGACGGTCTTGCTTTTGGCCAGGCGGCTCAGTTCGTCCACCACTTTCTTTTTGTCGCCCGGTATTTCGTATACGGGGCTGAATCCGCGGTCGATGTGGATTCCGAGGTCTTTTTTCGAGAGGTCGCGGATGTGGCCGAAGCTCGATTTGACCATGAAGTCCTTGCCCAGGAATTTTTCGATGGTCTTGGCCTTGGCCGGCGACTCTACGATGACTAAGTTTTCGTGCATGGGTTTTGCTCTGTATTGCTTTATCTTCAAATGCGAAAACCTAAGTTCCTCACTTAGGTTCGCATCCGACGTTCGTTCGTTTCATGCTGTCGTTTCCGCTTCGGCAGCTTCCAGGCGATCCCGGCGCTGCCCCTCGGTTCAGGAAAAGTTTCATTGCTCGCAACTTTTCCCGCCCCGGCATCATCCGGACAGGTTGGTCCTTGTCTCGGGAATTTATTTGACGAGGTTGTACAGCAGTTCGAAACGGATCGGCGCATCGTTCAGCGCGTCGTCCATTCCCTGCAGCACGCAGAAGTCGGACGTGTAGAGTCCGTAGGCTTCGGGTGCCGCGTAGATCGTGCGGTTTTTCACCTTTTCGAGGTCTATTTCGCGGTTTTCAGCCTTGGCCGCGTCGCGTTCGGCCGCATAGGCGTTCCACAGCATCTGGACATAGCCCGTGATGTCCATCGTGTAGCAGCCGCGGCTGCGGTTGACGTTGCCGCCGTAGGCCAGTTGTGCGTCGTAGTTCTTCTCGTAGGTGTAGTTGTAGTCGATGATCGGCGTCAGCTTCTTGTAGTCGGTGTAGAGACCGATGCGCTCGGGGGCCGTGTCCATCTCCGCCATCAGCTTGTCGGGATTCTTCAACATGGTCTGCTGCCAGTCGTGGTCGGCGTCGGCGAAGTATATCATCATGCGCACCCGGCTGAATGCAAGCGTCTTGTAGTCTTCTCCGCCCGCATTGTTGCGGTCGATTTCGGACTGCAGTTCGGCGAAGAACTCCGGGGCGAAAGTGATCTCCGTCGCCACGCCGCCCATGCCTTCCACCATCACCCGGTGGTTCTTCTCCGGGCGGGTGTCGGGCTGTCCCGGGGCGGGTTCGCGGATTTCGTCGTTCGTGTTGAAGAAAGAGCCTTTCGTGTAGTCGCGTTCCAGCGTGTTTATCGAAACGTTGCCGAACTTCGTAGCGGTCGAGGAATCGTAGAAGAGGTATTCCAGCAGCAGCGTGTCCTTGACCAGCGAGGGATCCTCCTTCATGCGGTTGCGGCCGTAGACCACCAGCCCCGACTTCGTGAGGTCCATGCCGTAGATGCCGCCCTTGCCCGTCTGCGTCTGTTCTTCGTTTCTGGCAGGCCGGATGTAGAGCCCCTTGAATTCATCCATCCAGTGCTCCATGCTGTCGACGCTGTAGATCGAGTAGTTGTCCTTGTAGGTTCCCTCCTGCAGCAGCAGGCGACGCAGCAGTTGTTCTCCCGCCTGCTCGATTTTCAGCGTTACGGTGGAAGATTTCAGATTCTTGATCCGCTCGTTGGGGAAAGAGAAGCTGAAAAGCGGGGCGTTGCCGATATACTTCTCCGCTTTGAAGTCGAAGTAGAAGGTCGTGTCGGCCCTCTCTTTCAGAAAGGCGTTGTCCGTCACTTCGTAGATCTCGTAGCGCTGGGGCGTCAGCGTGTCGCGGCCGAAGCGGTCGATCGTCATCAGCAGCTGCACCGAATCTACGAACGGTCTGTAGCCGAACATGCCCGGCTCGAAGTTGCTGATGCCGTCGAGATACTGCGTCAGGAATCCCGCCGTGCGCACTCCCAGCGTGTCGTTGAGCTGCGAACCGATGTATCCGTAGCCTGTTTTCGACGAAACGATCGAGTCGGTCTGCACCAGGCGCGTTCTAACCAGGGTCCGACGGATCGGTTGGCCGTTTCCGTCCTTGCGCGGGAACTCGACGTAGCCCGTCTTCATCTGTTGGTTGTCGGGCACGATGTTCGCTCCCAGCGAGTCGTCCACCGTCGTGCAGCCCGTCAGCACGGCCAGTACGGCCGCGGCCCCTGCGAGCAGATACCTATCGAATCTCTTCATAGAATCGGTTGTAAGTGTCGAAAAATCCTTCTTCCTCCGGCGCCCGGTATTCGAGCATCGGTTTGCCGCTCGTACGGGCCAGCTCCAGCACGCGGGCGTCCACGTCGGGCGAGGCGGCGATGATACCGTCGGCATATTCCATAACGAAACGGCAGAGGTTTTCGTATGACGGAGTCTCCAGGATCGACAGATTTTTATCCTTGACCCCTTCTCCGGCGATCTTCGCGCCGAATCCGGCGTCGAGCTGGCCCGGGAAACCGTCGTCGTAGAGCGAGACCACCACCTTCACATCGCGGAAGATCGGGTCGTCGGCGAACACCTTTTTCAGATAGACCGGCGTCACGCCCGCAAACCAGCCGTGGCAGTGCACCACGGTGGGCGCCCAGCGCAGTTTCTTCACCGTCTCCAGCACACCGCGTGCAAAGAAGATCGCCCGTTCGTCGTTGTCGGCGAATTCGTGCCCTTCGGCATCGTGCAGGATGGCCTTGCGCGAGAAGTAGTCGTCGTTGTCGATGAAGTAGATCTGTACGCGGGCCGCCGGAATCGACGCCACCTTGATGATGAGCTGGTGGTCGTTGTCGTCGATGATGAGGTTCATGCCCGACAGCCGGATCACTTCGTGGAGCTGGTGGCGGCGTTCGTTGATGCAGCCGTAGCGGGGCATGAACGTGCGGATTTCGTTTCCGCGTTCCTGCATCGCTTGCACCAGCGTCCGGCAGAGTACCGAGGCCTCCGTTTCGGGTAGATAGGGTGCTATCTGTTGACAGACGTACAGAATCTTGTTGGCCATGATCCGTGGTTTTTATTGGGTGGACTTCCGTTTCGCCGCGGGGTGCTCCCGTTGCAAAGATAGTGATTTTTATGTTAGCTGAAAAGCGGAGGGGCGCAGGCGAAAGGCTCGTTGCTGCCGGGTGTTTCGCATGGGCGCCGGTATGAAGGAGCGGGCCGTATCCGGGCGTTTGCCGCCGGCGGGGTTCCTTGCGTGTTTTTCCGCCGCTCCTTGCTTTTCGTCTTCCGCTTTCGGTTCCGCCCCGCTACAAAATCAGCATCGCGTCGCCGTAGGTGCCGAAGCGGTAGCCTTCCGCCTTGGCCGTCTTGTAGGCGTTCATGATCGTTTCGTAGCCGCCGAACGCCGCCACCATCATCAGCTGCGTCGAGAGGGGCAGGTGGAAGTTCGTGACCATCGCATCCGCCACCGAGAAGTCGTAGGGCGCGAAGATGAACTTGTTGGTCCAGCCCTCCATCGGCTTGATCATGCCGCCCGTCGAGACGGCCGTCTCCAGCGTCCGCATCACCGTCGTGCCGATGGCCACCACCTTGCGGCCGTCGCGTTTCGCGGCGTTCACCGTCTGCGCCGCTTCGTCCGTCACGAAGAACTGCTCCGAGTCCATCTTGTGTTTCGAGAGGTCCTCGACATCCACCGTGCGGAAGTTGCCCAGGCCCACGTGCAGCGTGATGAACGCCCGGTCGATGCCTCTGATCTCCATGCGCTTGAGCAGGTGTTTCGAGAAGTGCATGCCTGCCGTCGGAGCCGCTACGGCGCCCTCCTTCTCCGCGAAGATCGTCTGGTAGCGCTCCGCGTCTGCGGGTTCCACCTTTTCGCGGACCCACTTCGGCAGGGGCGTTTCGCCCAGCGCGAAAAGCGCGGTCTTGAATTCGTCGTAGTCGCCGTCGAACAGGAAGCGAAGGGTCCGTCCGCGCGACGTCGTGTTGTCGATCACTTCGGCCACCAGCGCATCGTCGTCGCCGAAGTAGAGTTTGTTGCCTATGCGGATTTTGCGGGCCGGGTCCACCAGCACGTCCCACAGCCGCAGGTCGCGGTTGAGTTCGCGCAGCAGGAAGATCTCGATCTCGGCGCCGGTCTTCTCCTTGTTGCCGTAGAGACGCGCCGGGAAGACTTTCGTGTTGTTGAACACGAAAAGGTCCTTTTCGTCGAAGTAGTCGAGTATGTCCCTGAACGTGCGGTGTTCGATGCTGCCGTCGGCGCGGTTCACCACCATCAGGCGCGATTCGTCGCGGTTGTCGGCCGGGTAGCGGGCCAGCATCGTTGCGGGATCGTAGTCGTAGCCGTATTGCGATAGTTTCATGGCTTGAGTCGGGTTGCTGCGTTTCGTGGAACGCGATAAATTATTTTCTATACGCAGAAAAGTTTATTTTGTTTCACTTTGCTGTAGCTTTTTCAGAAATTCGTCCAGTTGCCACGCCTGGCCGGCCGTGAATCCGCCGCTTCGCGTGCGGCGCAGCGAGGTCAGATGGGCGCCGCTGCCGAGCGCTTCGCCTATCTCGCGCGCCAGCGAGCGGATGTAGGTGCCCTTGCTGCATCGCACCCGGATGCGGATGCGCGGCAGATCGTACTCCTGCAATTCGGATTCGTAGATGGTTATCAGTGCCTTGCGCAGCTCCACCGTCTCGGTCGTCTCGCCCGCCCGGGCCAGTTCGTAGGCCCGCATCCCGGCGATTTTCTTGGCCGAGTAGAGCGGCGGTTCCTGCAGCCGCTCGCCTTCCAGGCAGCGCAGCGCTTCTTCGGCCGCCTCGCGCGTGATATGTTCGTAAGGATAGGTGCGGTCGACCGGGTGTTCCAGGTCGTAGCTCGGCGTCGTCGCGCCCAGCATCACATCGGCTTCATACTCTTTTTCTTCGGCTTGCAGCGCATCCACCATTTTCGTCGCACGGCCGATGCACACCAGCAGAACTCCCGTCGCCAGCGGGTCGAGCGTTCCGGCATGGCCTACCTTGATGCGGCGGTAGCCCAGGTTGCGGAGCGCATACTTGATCTTGCGCACCACGTCGGTCGAGGTCCATTCCAGCGGTTTGTCGATGACCGCTATGTAGCCCTCTTCGAAGTTGAGGCCCCGCAGGTCGCGTTCTTCCGGCGTCATAGTGCGTAGCTGATGATGGATACCGCGCCGGCGGCGGCACAATAGAGGGCGAACCAGATCAGCTTGCCGCGTTTCACCGCTTCGATCATGAAGCGGCAGGCGGCGCATCCCGTTGCATAGGCGGCCACGAAGCCTGCCGCCAGCGGACCCGCCGCCACGCCTGCCGTCAGTTCGCCCGAAACGATCTCCAGGAGCATCTCGCCCAGGATCGGCGCCAGCACCATCAGAAACGAGAACTGCGCCACGGCGTCCTTCCGGTTGCCCAGGAGCAGGCCCGTCGCGATGGTCGTTCCCGAGCGCGAGAGTCCCGGCATCGCCGCCGCGGCCTGCGCCAGACCGATGATGAAGGCGTCGCGGTAGCTTATCTCTTCTTTCTGGCGCGGCTTCGCATAGTAGGCGAATGCCAGCAGCAGGGCCGTCACCAGCAGCATGGCGCCCACCACGGCCAGAATCCACGGTGCGTTGAGCATCGCGTTGAGCCGATCCTTGAAGGCGAAGCCCACGATGCCGATCGGGATCATCGAAACGACGATTTTCAGCACGTAGGCTTGTTGCGGTGTGAAGCGGCGCGAGAAAAGCCCCTTCAGCAGGCCGCCTATTTCGCGGCGCAGCACCGTCATCGTGCTGAGCACCGTGGCGGCGTGGAGCGTCACGTCGAACGTGAGGTTTTCTTCGAGTTCCACGCCCAGCAGTTCCTTGGCTATCTGGAGGTGGCCGCTGCTCGACACCGGAAGGAATTCGGTGATTCCCTGCACGATGCCCAGCAGGATGGCTTGCAGCGTATCCATCGGCGGGTTATTCGTAGCGTTTGAGTATGGCGTAGATTTCCATGGCGAAGCCGCCCACGACCAGGATGGGCGCCAGCGTGATGCGCCGCCACGAGAACATGGCGTAGTTGAATTCGTCGGGCGAGTCGCTTCCTCCGCCGGCCATCAGCACGAAGCCCAGGATGACGACGGCGAAGCCCGCGGCCAGCAGGATGTAGTTGCGGCGCGACAGCGGCATGCGCGGATTTTCCGGAGTGCGGTTGTTGTGTTCCATAGGTCAATAAAGATAGATCTTGTTCGATTTCATGTTCACGAATTTGTTGAGCGCCGCCCACGTGAAGAGGCCCGAAATGACGACGCCTCCGCCGATCATCGCCCCGAAGATGCCGATTCCCGTGCGGCTCGCTTCGGCCAGCGCCTGCAGTTCGGGCACCGCTTCGTCGAGTCCGTAGGCCGCCAGTGCGAAGAGCGCCGAGGCTGCCGTGCCGGCCAGCATGCCCTGCGTGATGCTGCTGGCCAGGAAAGGTTTCATGATGAACCACTTGGTCGCGCCGACCAGTTTCATGGTGTTGATCAGGTAGCGCTTCGAGAAGATGGCCAGGCGGAGGGTGTTGTTGAGCAAGATCAGCGAGATGAAAAGCAGTGCGCCGCCGAACAGCAGCAGTATGAAGCGTATCTTGTTCACCGTGGCGTGGAGGCGCGCGGCCATCAGGGCCGGGTAGCTCACGTGCGCTACGCCGCGCAGCTGGTCGATCTCAGCAATGAAGGCTTCGACCCGTTCGCGGTCGGACGACTGTGCCGTGAGGGTGAGTTCGAAGGAGTCGAGCAGCGGGTTTTCATCGAGGATGTCGTCCAGTCCGCTGCCGAACATCCGGCGGAACTCTTCGTCTTCGAGCTTCTCCGACTTCGACACGAAGACTACGCCGCCCACCAGCTCGTGGCCGGCCAGACGTTGTTCGAGGGCGGTGCGTTGTTTGTCGGAGATCCCGTTTTTGAGTTCCACCGACACCTGGATGCTCGACTGGAGCGTGTGCGCCACCTTCATGGCCGCCAGCAGCAGGTAGCCCATCGAGCCCAGCAGAAAGAGCACGAGGGTCAGGCTCACGGTCGAAACGATGTAGGAGTTTCGGACCTTGCGTTTCAGACGTTTGTCATCCTTCATTTTCTCTCAGGTATTTGCGGAGCAAATGGGCAAGGGCGGCCAGGGCGCCGAGCAGGATCAGCAGCGAGGCCGCCAGCGTGATGCCTTCGGTCCAATTCCAGCCCGGAGCGCGGAAGCGCCATTCGATGGTGTGTTCGCCCGCCGGCAGCACCATGCCGCGCAGCACGTAGTCGACACGCCGGTAGGGGGCTTCTTCGCCGTCGATGTAGGCTTTCCAGCCTTTGTCGTAGTATATCTCGGAGAAGACCGCGAAGGCTTCGCCCTCGGTTTTGGCTGTGTATTTCAGATAGTTGGGCTTGTACTCGACGAGTTCGATCTCTCCCGTCGCATAGGGGCCGGCCGGCGCGGAGTTGAGCGACATGCTGCCGCTCTTGAGCGGCGAGGCAACGGCCGTCGTCCGCAGATCGACCGTGCCCAGGGCTTCGATTTCGGCCCGTGCGTCGGGCAGGCAGCGCAGCGTGTCGACCAGCCAGGCTGCGCCGTATTCCGTTCCGCGGCGTACGGGCACGGGCGCTCCGTCGGCTCCCGCTACGATGGCATAGCGCGTGTTGAGCATGTCGAGCACATTGTCGTCGAGTTCCGAAAGATAGCGGTCGATGAGGTCTTGGTAGCGGACCAGCTTGGCTCCGTGGTAGCCGCCCACGGAGCGGTGGAAATAGGAGGTCGTGGCATCGTTGAAGGGGCTCACCGTCAGGTTGATGACCCGGTATCCCAATGTTTCGTCGGCACGGATCGCCCGGTCGGCGGCCGTCATCGTCACTTGCTGGCGGCGCGGCGACACGAAGTTGTCGTGGGAGAGGAAGCGCAGATCGACGGGCACCAGGTCCAGCAGCACCGTCGCGGCCAGCAGCAGGGCGGCTGTCTTTCTGCCGATCTTGCGCAGTGCGAAGAGCACCACGCTTCCGGCCGCCAGCAGCACCATCAGCAGCGAGCGCCAGGCGTCGGCCTGCATGAATGCGGCGCGGTCCGCCGCCATGGCGGCCGCCGTGCGGTCGGCCCATTCGAAGTGGATGCCGCGGTCGATGTAGTTCTGCAGGTCGTTGGCTTCCAGAATGCGGCGGTACGATTCGGTCATCATGGCGGCCGCGTCGCGCTCGCCGAAGTCGAACAGTACGCCGCCCGCCACGGCGAAAAGCAGGCACAGCCCGCCCGTGATTCCTGCGGCCCAGGCTATGGAGCGCAGGAGGCGCTGCCGGTCGACATCGTCGTTCCAGAGCCGCACCAGAGCGAAAGCGCCCAGCAGCGGTGCGGCCCATTGCACCACCACCAGCGTCATCGACACCGTGCGGAATTTGTTGTATCCGGGCAGCAGGCGGAACGCCAGTTCCGTGAAATCCATGAAGTTGCGGCCCCAGGAGAGCAGTATCATCAGCAGCGACACGGCCGCGATCCACCATTTGTTGCGGCCGCGCGCAAGGAGGAATCCCAGCAGAGCCAGGAAGATGACCGCCGCTCCCACATAGACGGGCCCTCCCGTGTAGGGCTGCGTGCCCCAGTACATGGGCAGCTGGCGTTCGATGCCGCGCATTCCCAAATCGGTGGCCGTCGCCGCCACTTCTCCGTCGGCAGGGAAGACCGTGCCCGAATCGCGGCCCATGAAGTCGGGGATCAGCAGGTTGAAGGTCTCGGCCTTGCCGTAGGACCATGCCGTGGCGTAGTCGAGATCGAGGCCGCCCGTCGTTTTTTCGGTGGCTTCGGCCAGTTCCGAGCCTCCGCGGATGGTGTCCTCGGTGTGGGTCGCCGTGTACCACAGCGGTGCGAAGTTCGAGGCTACGGCCAGCAGTCCGGCTCCCAGCAGCACAGCCGTGCGCTGTGCAAAATTGCGCAGGTGCTTCTCCCGGAAAGCGATTACGGCGTCGCTGATCCACAGCGCGCCCATGGCCAGCAGAAAGTAGTAGGCTATCTGAGGATGGTTGCTTCCTATTTCAAGCGATGCGGCCAGCGCCGTGAGCGCACCGCCGTACCACATGTTGCGGCGCAGGGTGATCCAGGCGCCGCCCATCATCAGCGGTGCGTAGACCAGCGCCCACATCTTGGTGAGGTGTCCGGCGCCGATGATCAGCAGGAAGTAGGTCGAGAGTCCGTAGGCCAGAGCCGGAACGATGGCCGGCCGCGGGTCGATGCCCATCATCAGCAGCATCGCCCAGAAAGCCGTCATCGCAAAAAAGAGGAACGACGCCGGCGTGTCGAGTATCTTGGTCGCCTGCCCCACGGTGCGTCTGACCAGTTGGGCAGGGTAGGCCACGTTGATCAGATAGGCGGGCATGCCGCCGAACATGCCGCCCGTCCATTGGGGGTCTTCGCCCGTGGCAAGCCGCATTTCGGTGATGTCGCGGGCCATGCCTTCATATTGGATGACATCGTGTTGAGGCAGTGTCTCGCCGCGGAATTGGGGTGCGAAGTAGAGTACGCTTACGACCAGGAAAACAAGCAGGGCTGCCGCTGCGGTGAGCGCCCGCCCGCCGAGTTCTTTCGGGAGGTTCATGATGCAATGCTGATAAACAAAGGACAAAGATACGAATAAGTCGAGCGTAATGCCAAATTTATTTGAGCATTACCGAGACGGAGTATCTTCTTTAAAGATACGAATAAGCCGAGAACAAAAACTTGCTTGCATTTTGCCGAGCGGGAGTATCTTCTTTAAAGATACGAATAAGTCGCAGACAGCTCGGGCGTATCTTCGGCGCAAGCCAGAGTTCGAATAAGCCGAGAACAAAAACTTGCTTGCTTGCATTTTCCCGAAAAGTACAAAAAAGTACGGACTGCCCCGTGCGGTTGTCGGTGCGGCGGCTTTTCGGCGGACGAACACGTCCTTTCGGAGCGTGCGCCGGTGTGCGTTTCCGGTCGTCGGGGGCCGGAACCCGCACTGCAAGCAGCGTTCCCGGCGGCGTATGGCAGAGAGTTTGTCCGTTTGTTTCGGCGGCCCGGACAGGGAAATATCGAATCGAAGAACGTGGATAATAACGAAAAAATCGTATATTTGCGCACGTTTGTTTCCGCCGCCGCCGTTCGGGCGGCGCTGCCGGCGCTTCTTCGCCGGGCGGAAGCAGCGGCCGCAGCAGCAGAAACATGGAGGGGACGATGACATCTTTGGATACGATCCGCAAACCCGTCGAGGCCGAGTTGAAGGCTTTCGAGGAGTTCGTCGGGCGGCAGTTCACGGCCGAGGGCGAGTTGCTCTCGGAGATGTTGCGGCAGGCGCTTCTGGCGCGCGGCAAGGGCATCCGTCCGTTGTTGGTGATGCTCTCCGCTGCGATGAACGAGCCCGTGCGCGGTTCCTCGCTCGGGCGGCGTCCGTGCCTGGCGGCCATGATGGTCGAGATGATCCACGTCGCGTCGCTCATTCACGACGACGTCATCGACGAGTCGGACACCCGGCGCGGACGGCCTTCGGCCAACGCCCTGTGGCAGTCGCACAAGGCCGTGATCCTCGGCGACTATATCTTGGCCCGCAACATGAACATCGGGCTCCAGAGCGGGCAGTTCGACCTCGTGACCCATATCTGCGGGTCGATGTCGGCCCTCTGCGAGGGCGAGATTCTGCAGAGCGACCACGCTGCGCGGTTCGATCTCACGCGCAAGGACTACCTCGACATCATCTTCAAGAAGACCGCCAGCCTCATCGGCGTCAGCGCTTCGGCCGGAGCTTTGGCCGTGGGCGCCCCGCGCGACAAGGTGGCTCTGATGCGCCGTTTCGGCGAGTCGGTGGGCATGGCTTTCCAGATCCAGGACGACATTCTCGACTATACCGCGGAGGGCCAGGCCGGCAAGCCGGCTTTCAACGACCTGCGCGAGGGCAAGATCACGTTGCCGCTGCTCTGCGTGCTCGAGCGCATGGACGAGGAGCGGCGCGCCCAGATCATCGACCGGCTCCGGCGTTGCGGCCAGGATGCCGACGCCATGGAGTACCTCCAGCGCATCGTCGTCAACGAGGACGGCATCGCGTCGGCTGTCAGCGTCATGCGCAGCTACCTCTCGCAGGCGGTCGACCTGCTTGCGGCCTACGAGGTTTCGCCTTACAGGAAGGCGATGGTCGAGTTGTGCGCCTACGTCGGCGAGCGCGACCATTGACGGGGGCTGAACGATTTCGATACGCCGGGCGCAGAGCCAAGTCTGCTTGAGCTGTGCCGGGGCGGGAGAAGGTGCAAAATACCTGAACTAATCTATAACTCAATGGAACAGACCAAAAACTACAAGTTGCCCATCGTGCCCATCGTCACGATGTTCTTTCTCTTCGCGATGATCTCGTTCGTCACGAATCTCGCGGCCCCCATCGGTACTATCTGGAAAAACGAGTACGCCGGTGCCAATACGCTCGGCATGATGGGTAACATGATGAACTTCCTGGCCTACCTCTTCATGGGTATCCCGGCCGGCCGCATGCTCGTGCGCATCGGTTACAAGAAGACGGCCCTCATCGCCATGGCCGTCGGTGCCGCGGGTCTCTTCGTGCAGTACCTCTCCAGCATCGTCGGTGCCGACGTCGCCGTCTGCGACATGGGCGAGGGCATCTCCCTCAAGCTCGACTTCGTCATTTACCTGCTCGGCGCCTTCATCTGCGGCTTCTGCGTCTGCATGCTCAACACGGTCGTCAACCCCATGCTCAACCTCCTGGGCGGCGGCGGCAACAAGGGCAACCAGCTTTTGCAGACCGGTGCGGCGCTCAATTCGTTGTCGGGTACGCTCACGCCGTTGTTCGTCGGTGCATTGATCGGCACCGTCACCGCGCGTACGGCCATGAGCGACGTCACGCCCCTGCTCTTCATCGCCATGGGCGTCTTCGTCGTGGCTTTCGCCGTCATCGCTTCGGTGCAGATTCCCGAACCCCACCTCCGCAAGGAGGGCGATTGCCGGGCCAAGTCGGCCCATAGCCCCTGGAGTTTCCGTCATACGGTGCTCGGCGTCATCGGCATCTTCGTCTACGTCGGCGTCGAGGTCGGCATTCCCGGTACGCTCAACTTCTACCTCGCCGACGGTTCGGAGCGCGGCGCAGGCCTCTTGTTGAACGGTGCCGCCGTCGGCGGTGCCATCGCTGCGGTCTATTGGTTGTTGATGTTGGTCGGCCGTTCGCTCAGCAGCCTCATCAGCGGCCGGGTCTCGAGCCGTACGCAGTTGATCGTCGTTTCGGCGGTCGCCATCCTCTTCGTCGTGCTGGCCATCTTCATCCCCAAGACGGTCACCGTGGCCATGCCCGGTTACAGCGTCGGCGACGGCTTTCAGATGGCGCAGGTGCCCGTCAGCGCCTTGTTCCTCGTCTTGTGCGGTCTCTGTACGTCGGTCATGTGGGGCGGTATCTTCAACCTCGCCGTCGAGGGGCTGGGCAAGTACACGGCCCAGGCTTCGGGCATCTTCATGATGATGGTCGTCGGCGGCGGCGTCCTGCCCCTCGTCCAGCAGTTCATCGCCGACCGCGCCGGTTATATGGCAAGTTACTGGGTCATCGTCGCCGGTCTGGCTTACCTGCTCTACTACGCGTTGGCCGGTTCGAAGAACGTAAACAAGGATATTCCCGTCGAGGAGTAGCCCTCCCCCGACTGCCTTACGATATGATGCGTCCGGCGTCCCGAGTCAAGGGGCGCCGGACGTATCTTTTGTGCCGCTTTGGGTTATACGATCCCTGTCGCGCGCCGCTTCAACAGCAAGGGTTCGCGTTGGGTCCCGGCCGGCTCTTTATCCGGTCTCGGCCGCGTGCCGGAAGCGGGGTTCCGCAGCCGTTTCGCTCGCAGCGGCTTCGCCAGTAGCCGTTTTGCGCATTGTGCTCGGGGCGCAGCTTGCGGAGCACGCTTGCGGGCCCCCGCAGGCTCTCGGCGGCGTTTCGGCTGCGGCGGTCACTCCTCGCTTTTCTGTTTGTAGAGTTCCAGCCGTTGGCAGCAGCTCGCAGCCACGATTTTTCCCATCCGGGCCGTTTCTTTGAGTTGTTTCGCCGCTTCCGCGACCGGTATGTCGTATTTCGGGTCGGACAGCGCGTATTTCAGATGGGTCCTCAGCCGCGCCAGCGTTTTGCTGGGTTCGATGTGCGTGCTGTCGAACAGCAGCATCAGCTCCGGGGAGAGCGTGCGCATCCGTTCGTGCATCAGCGCCAGGTCGGCGGTGCCGGATTCGCAGTTGTGGTAGGCCCGGTGGAGCGCTTCGTAGTATTGTACGGCCGCCTGCGCCGTCTGATGGGCCGCCAGGCGGATGCGTTCGGGGAGCGGATGTTCGAGGTTCTGCGCGGCTTGTTCCAGCAGGCGGTCGCCCAGCGCCACGAGCAGATCGGTCTGCATCCCGATCGCTCCGCAGACCCGCCCGAAGTCGGCGCGGCGCTTCGGGCGTTGGACCGTGCGGTGTTCCTTGCAGTAGAGCGGTTCGCCTTCCAAAAGCGCCAGGTAGAGAAACGCCGTGCGTTGGGTGTTCAGTTCGTTCAGCGTCGCAATGTAGAGGTTCACAAGCGGAATCTTGCGTTGTTTGGCCGGTAGTTTTATGTTCAGCAGGCGTTTGGCTTCCCTCCAGTCGTAGTCGGGCGTGTCGCCTACCACCATCAGCAGGTCGTAGGCCGTCGCTTCGCTGTGGGGCGTGCCTCCCGCCAGCTTGCCGAACAGCAGGATGTATTCGGGGGCGCAGGGGCCTTCGGCCAGTATGCGGGCTATGCGCTCGGCTTCGGCGCGGTCGTATGGGAGGATGTTTTGTTGGGTTTCCATGTTTTTTTCGGTGAATTCGTTCGGGTCGGGCCGTATCTACCCCGGCGGAGCGCTGCGGGCGGCCCGGGATTGTTTGTTCGGAATGGTAGAGGAGTGTCAGTCGTGCCGACGGTCCGGCGGTCGGCGGGAGGGGTGGTTGCGCGGCGGTATCCGCCGGCGGTGGAGTGTGTGCAGCGTTCGCATAAAATAAAAAAATGCGCAGCTGCGAACGCTACACATCACCTTTTCAGGCTACCGCAAGGTGCCGTTCACGGGTCGCTAAACCCCAACGGCTCTGCGCACACTTTTTTAAGTCTGCCTTGGGTAGCATACTTGAAAAGGTGGATAGATACATAACGTTCGCAAGGGCAAAGATACGAAAGAATTTCGGAAAAGCGAATTCTTTTGTCCCTCCCGTTTCGTTTTGTCTGCCGGACGCAAGGTTGTTAATCCGGCGGTCGGCGGCGGGAGGGGTGGTTGCGCGGCGGTATCCGCCGGCGGGCGAGAAGTGGCGGCGTCGGAACGCAGCCCGGAAGAGTTGTTCGCATAAAAAAAAGAGGTGCGCAGCTGCGAACAACTCTTTCCTCTTTTTACGGATTCCACAGCGGTGCCATTCGCGGGTCGCTAAACCCCAACGGCTCTGCGCATACCAAAGTATTTCGCCGTGGAATCGACGAAGTAAAAAGAGCTGTTAAGAATTGTTCGCAGAAGCAAAGATATGAATAAGCGGGCGCAAAAGCAAATTTATTTGTGCTTTGCCGGAATATCGCCGGGGGTTGCGGCTCGGAGAGCCGCGCGGGCCGGAGCCTCCCGCAGCGGAGGCCCGCAAGCGTGCCCCGCAGGCTCCGGCCGCCCGGTTAAGAACGGGGCTTTGCAATTTCGCCTGCTGTATCCTGTTACGAATATTTTGCAGCGCGCAGGCTCCTGCCCGCCTTGCGATGCCCGTGGTCTCCCGCCGCAGAGGTCCGTAGTGCGTGCCCCGCAGGCTCCTGCCCGGAAGTCCGCCATTTTTTGGTGTCCGGCCCCGGCATTTTATAATATGTTTCTTCGTTGCCCGGCTCGCGCTTCGCGCGACCGCCCCAGCCGGGCAACGAGATGCCGGGCCGCCGCCGGATCGACGGCGGCCGCGCCGCGGGGGAATCTGTTTCTCGGGGAAGAATCCGCTGCTGCGGCCCCTCAATAGAGGAAGAACACGATGCCGATGAAGTGGCAGACCACGGCCAGGTTGATGAGCAGGTGCCACACCATGTGGTGGTAGCGGAACCCCTTGCGGGCGTAGAACCAGGCGCCGAGCGTGTAGAGCGCTCCGCCGGCGGCGATCAGCGCCAGCAGCGGCACGGAAGCCTGGCGGATGAAAAGCGGCAGGAAGAAGACGATGGTCCACCCCATGACGAGATAGATCGTCAGACTGACGCCCGGGATGGACCTCCGCGACAACGACTTGTAGAAGATGCCGAACAGCACCATGACCCATTGCAGCACGGTGATGAGCAACCCCTGCCACCCGCCGATGACCGTGATGGCGATGGGCGTGTAGCTGCCCGCGATGGCCACGTAGATGAAAATATGGTCCAGAATGTGGAATACGGCCTTGTGGCGCGACTGGGGGTTCATCGAGTGGTAGAGCGTCGAAGCGAGGAACATCAGGAAGATCGAGACCACGAAGACGCTCACCGAGGCCGAAGCGGCGACCCCGTCGTGGACGTAGGCCCACACGGCGGCGAACGGCAGGGCGGCGAGTGAGAGCAGCGACATGACGCCGTGGCTCACGGTGTTGGCGATCTCCTCGCCGAAGGTGGGGATGTAGGGGAATCGTTGGCGGGTCATGGCTGCGGTGCGATGGGTCGACGGGTCAAATTTATGAATTTTTTTACATATATTTGCAAAGAGTAAAAACAGGAGGGACGATGGAACAGGCACGCTATGACGATTTCCGCACGCTGGTGCGGAATACTTTTTCGGAACGGACGCAGGCCGCCGTCGACGAGGCGCTGGAGTGGGCGGCCGCGAGGCTGGACGGCGCGCTGCGCTACGACGGCCGCCCGATGCTCGACCACGCGGTAGCGGTGGCTGCCATCGTCATCTCGGAGGTGGGGCTGGGCCGCAACTCCACCGTGGCGTCGATCCTCCACGACGTGGTGCGCCTGGCCCACAAGGAGATGCCGGCCGAGGAGTTCCTGGCGCTGACGGAGGAGATCCGCACCCGCTTCGGCCAGGAGGTTGTGGGCATCACCGTCGGGCTGGCCAACATCTCGCAGCTCCGGCTCAAGGCGGCCAAGGAACAGGCCGACAACTTCCGCGATCTGATCGTCAGCTACTCCGAAGACCCGCGCGTGATCCTCATCAAGCTGGCCGACCGCCTGGAGGTGATGCGCTCGCTGGAGATATTCCCGCGCGAGAAACGCCGCAAAAAGAGCTGGGAGGCCCTCAATCTCTATGCGCAGATCGCCCACAAACTGGGTCTCTACAGCATCAAGAGCGAGCTGGAGGACATAGCGTTGAAATACCTCGAAACCAAGGACTACGAACATATCGTCGCCAAGCTGGAGGAGAGCGCCGACGAGCGCCGCGCCTTCATCGCGCGCTTCCTCGTGCCGGTCGAGGAGCGGCTGAAGAAACTGGGCATCCGCTACCACATCAAGAGCCGCACCAAGTCGATCTTCTCCATCTGGACCAAGATGCAGAAGCAGCATGTGCCCTTCGAGGGCGTCTACGACATCTTCGCCCTGCGCATCATCATCGACTGCCCGCGCGAGGAGGAGAAACAACAGTGCTGGACGGCCTATTCGGTGGTCACCGACTTCTACACGCCCAATCCCAAGCGCATGCGCGACTGGATTTCGATCCCCAAGTCCAACGGCTACGAATCGCTCCACACCACCGTCTCGGCCGAGGGCCGCTGGGTCGAGGTGCAGATACGCACCGAGCGCATGGACGCCGTGGCCGAACGCGGCATTGCGGCCCACTGGCGCTACAAGGGCGTGAACCAGGGGGCGCAGACCAGCGAAATGTGGCTCGGGCGGCTGCGCGAGCTGATGGAAGACACGACCCATTCGCTGGCCAAGCGTTTCGACGCCAAGCCTGCGTCGGGCGAGATTTTCGTCTTCACGCCCAACGGCGACCTGCGCAAACTGCCCGAGGGCGCCGTGCTGCTCGACTTCGCCTTCGACATCCACACCTCGCTGGGCTCCACCTGCGTGAGCGGCAAGGTCAACAACCGCGCGGCCTCGATCCGCGACGTGCTGCACAACGGCGACATCGTGGAGATACAGACCCGGAAGGACCAGACGCCCAAGGCCGACTGGCTCTCGGTGGTGGTCACCTCCAAGGCGCGCAACAAGATCAAGTCGTACCTGCGCGAGGAGCAGGCCAAGCATACGCGCATGGGCCGCGAGGAGCTGGAGCGCAAGATCAAGAACTGGAAACTGGCCCTCACCATCGACGAGGCGGTGGCCTGCCTGGCCAAACACTTCAAACTGCGTCTGGGTACGGAGGTCTACGCGCTGATTGCCACGCAGAAACTCGATTTCGGAACGATCAAGGAGATTCTGATGCGCCACCTCTCGGGCGAAGCCGAGGAGGAGCGCCGCGCGGCCGCGGCCGAAGCCGAACGGCAGAAGACCTGCTCGTCGCGCGAGAGCGCCGCGCCGCAGGATGCGCTGGTCATCGACGACGACATCTCCAAAATCCAGTACAAGCTGGCGCGCTGCTGCAATCCCATCAAGGGCGACGAGGTTTTCGGCTTCGTGACCATCAATTCGGGCATCACCATCCACCGCACCGATTGTCCCAACGCCAAACGCATGCGCGAGAATTATCCCTACCGTGTTATCGAAGCCCGCTGGCGCCAGTCGGCCTTGGGAGCGTTCCGCGTGACGATCCGCATTGTGGCGGCCGACACCACGGGCATGGCCAACCACATTACCGAGACCATCAGCCGCGAACTGAAGCTCAACATCCGGTCGTTCAACTTCGAGACCGCGTCGGGCGGCTGCGTAGCCGGCACCGTCTCGGTCGAGGTGCCCGGCGCGGGCGTGGTCGACACGCTCATCCACTCCATCATGCGCATCAAGGGCGTGCAGCGGGCCTACCGGATCAACTGAAAAGTGAAAAGTGAAAGGTGAGGGGCAGGAACGAAGTTTCGTTGGCTGCCCCTTTTCACTTCTCTATATTAAAGCAGCGGCGAGAAGATCCGCATGAACGATTCGGCCCAGCGCCGGGGCCGGGGGCGCCGGAACCATTCGCCCGGAGCGACCCGGCGGCATGCCGCCAGGTCCTGCTCGTAGATGGCGGTCATCCGGGCGCAGAAATCGCGGTCGTAGACAAAGGCGCTGACTTCGAAATTGTGCTCGAAGCTGCGGAAATCCATGTTGGCCGAGCCGATGACCGTCAGATCGTCGTCGATAATCAACAACTTGGAGTGGAGGAACCCCGGCATGTAGAACGCAATCTTGACGCCGGCCTGCATCATGTCGTCGAGGTAGGAGTGGCTCGCCAGATCGACCACGCGCGAATCCGAGCGGGCGGGCAGCATCAGCCGCACGTCGATGCCGGCCAGCGCCGCTGTCTGGAGCGCCGAGTTGAGCGTTTCGGAAGGCAGGTAGTAGGGCGTCTGGATCCATACGCGTTTGGTGGCGCGGGCCACGGCGAAGCTGTCGGCCTGCAACAGCGTGCGCCATTTGCCGAACGGGCCGCTGGGCACCACCTGCAGGATGCTGTTGGCGAAAGTTGCGGCCGGCGGCAGGAAAGCGGGGTCAGCGAGCTGCTGCTGGGTCGTGGCCACCCAGTCGCTCAGAAACGAGGCCTGCAATCCGGCCACACCGCCGCCTTCGACCCGGAAATGGGTGTCGCGCCACGGTTCGCGGAGCCCGTTGCCCCGGTCGATGCCCATGACATAGCGGTCGGCGACGTTCATGCCGCCGAGGAAGCCCACGGTGCCGTCGATGATCGCTATCTTGCGGTGGTTGCGGTAGTTGACCTTGCTTGTGAAGCGCGGGAACTTCACGTGCAGAAACGCGTGTGCCTCGATCCCCGCCGCCCGCATGCTCTCGAAAAAGGCTTTTTTCACGCCTGCGCACCCTACGTCGTCATACAGCAGACGCACCTGCACGCCTTGGCGGGCCTTGGCCGCGAGCGCGTCGCGCAGGCGGGTGCCCGTGACGTCGTCGCACAGGATGTAGTACTGGATGTGGATGTGGTGTTTTGCGCCGGCGATCGCTTCGAGCAGCGCTTCCATTTTCGATTTTCCGTCGATGTAGGGCACGATGCGGCTGCCGCCGAGCGGCTGGGCGTGGGCGGTCCGCTCCAGCAGCCGCATGAGCGGCAGATGATGCGTCGGCACGGCGCAGGGGTCGGCGGTTTGTCCCTCGAGCCGGTTGTCGAGCCGCTTGCGGGTGCGGCGCGAGATGATGCGTCGTTTGGAGAGGTTCTGCCCGAAAAAGAAGTAGATGACCAGCCCGGCACCGGGCGCGAGCACCAGCACGAGTATCCACGGCAGGGTCTTGAGCGGGTTCCGGTTGTCGGTGATGATGACCAGAGCTACGCCGAGGACCGTCAGGGAGTAGACGACCAGGAAAACGGTGGTTAGCAGTTGTTGCATGGGCTGAACGGTTGGTGCCTGCGCCTGTGCGGCGCGCGCCGTCAGGCTTCGTGGCCGGGCGCGTCGGGCGCCGGGAACTCCACCGTGTGGAGCAGGTGTTCCACGCCGCGCAGGAAGTTGCGCTTGCGGAGCTTGGGTGAGTAGACGTAGCAGTCGAGCGTGAAGACGCGGCCCCTCGCGGTGTCGACCGTGGAGAAACTGACGAAAGGACCGCCCATGTAGTCGTTGGCGACATCCCAGAAGCCGCGCAGCTCGTACCAGGTCCGGCCGTTGGCTTCATAGACCCGGTAGTCGGGGTCGACGACGTCGGCCGTGACCATGTAGGAGCCGTCGGAGGGGCCCGGAATGCGTGCCGCGAACTTGTTGCGTGCCGCCACGAGCGCTTCGCGCGAGAGCGAGGCGGGACCTTCGTAGGGATAGGAATAGATGAAGAAACCCTGGCTGGCGGCCGGATATTCGTAGCGCGCCCAGATGAAGTCGGGCTGTTCGGCGGCGAGAACATATCCCTTGGAAACGGCCATCTCCGCCCCGAAGTGCTGGCGAATGGCTTTCTCGATGCCCGGAACGCCGTATTTTTTGGCGAATTCGACATCGCGGGTGCGTTCGGCGGTCTCCAGGAGCTCGGTCAGTTTGCCGCCGTTTTCGGCCAGATAGCCCGCCAGCGTCCGGTCGTCGGGGCCTTGCAGGGTCAGCACGATCTGCGGCGTCGCGGTGACATTGTAGCGCGCGCCTATGGTTATCTTGTCCAGCGAGGGGTCGGTCACGACCTTGAGGATGTTGCGGTGGTCGGCGATCATCCCCGTGAAATCCTGCGCACGGACGCGCAGTACGTCGAAATGCGGTTCGGTCTGGTTGAGATTGGGGATCGGCGCCGTGAGTGTGTTGCGCAGCGCTTCGCCGGTTTCGCCCGTCCATTCGCGTTGTTCGCAGACTACGATCACTTCGTAGGGCGCACCCTGCGAGGCCTTGAGCGGCGATCCGGAAAGTTTGTGGAAAGCGTCGCAGGCGGTCGCCGCAACGGCGACGCATGCCGCGAAGAGCAGACGGACGGATGTTTTCATGGCGTTACAAGTTTACGGTTTTCACAAAGATACGAGTAGCCGAGCGGAATGCCAAATTTATTTGAGCATTCCCGAGGCGAAAGTATCTAAGACAGAGTCAAAGATACGAATAAGCCGAATACAAAACCAAACATAGTTTGGATTTTGTTGAGGCGGAGTAGCTTCGGCGCAAGCCAAAGATACGAATAAGCCGAGAACAAAAACCTGCTTGCTTGCTTTTTGCCGAGATAGTCTCGGAACCGCCAAAGACGACCGGGACGTATCAACTTTTTTTGGCATCGGCCCGGAATTTTGCGTAATTTTGCCCCATGCGACTCAAACCGCCCAAAATAATCCGCCGGCTGATGCCCGATCTGATTTGGGAGATCGACGATCCCGAAGGGGTGTTCCTCACTTTCGACGACGGCCCCACGCCCGGTATCACCGAGTGGATCCTCTCCACGTTGGACAAGTACGGTGCCAAAGCGACCTTTTTCGTCCTGGGCAAGAACGTGGAGATGTACCCCGACCTCTACCAGCGCATCGTCGATGCCGGTCACCGCGTGGGCAACCACACCTATTCCCATCAGAAAGGTTGGGGCATGAGCCTGGAGCGTTACACCGAAGACGTGGATTTCGCCAACGATCTGATCCGCAGCGATCTGTTCCGGCCTCCCTACGCCCGCATCACCCCGGCGCAGGCGCGTTTCCTGGGTCAGCGTTACAAGTTGGTGATGTGGGACGTCATCTCGCGCGACTACAACCGCACGCTTTCGCCCCGCGCATGTCTGAAGAATGTCGTCAAGCACCTCGCTCCCGGTGCGATCGTCGTTTTCCACGACAGCGAAAAGGCTTTCCGCAACATGCGTTACGCCTTGCCGCGCACGCTCGAGAAGATCCGCCGGTGCGGTTGGAAATGCAAGGCCATCGAGTTGTAGGGCCGATGCCTGATTCCGAATCCGCCCCTCGTTCGCCCGGCCGTTCCGCTGCGCCGGAACCTTGCGGTTCGCCTCCGTACGATGCAACGGCCGCTTTTTTGCACTTTAGCGGAAATTTTCGTAAATTTGCGGTCAGCTAAAAATTCCAAAACGACAGAGCTATGACCATCACTGCCGCCGACATCAAGATCGGCATGTGCATCGAAATGGACGGCAAGACTTTTCTTGTGGTCGATTTCCAGCATTGCAAGCCGGGCAAGGGCCCCGCATTCGTCCGTTCGAAACTCAAGAACCTGGAGAACGGCCGCGTCCTCGAGAACACCTTCTCGTCCGTGAGCCAGAAGATCGAGCAGGTGCGCGTCGAGCGCCGCCCCTACCAGTTCACCTACGAGGACGACCTGGGTGCGCACTTCATGCACACCGAGACTTTCGAGGAGATCAACATCGAAAAGAGCCTCATCAACAACTACGACCTGATGGCCGACGGCCAGATCGTCGAGGTGATGTTCCACACCGAGAAGGAGACCGTCCTTTCGGCCGAACTGCCCCCGATCGTCGACATGGAGGTGACCTACACCGAGCCGGGCATCAAGGGCGACACGGCGTCGACCAACTCGCTGAAGCCCGCTACGGTCAACACCGGCGCCACGGTCCGCGTGCCGCTGTTCATCAACACCGGCGACAAGATCCGCGTCGATACCCGCACCCGCGAGTATTACGAGCGCATCAAGTAAGGCGTTTCGAACGCCGAAACGAAGAACCCGGAACACGCCTGTTCCGGGTTCTTCGTTCTGCGAGCAAGGGAATCGGACGGCTTCGTGAGCGTTATGGCCGGGCCGGTTCTTAGCTATATCCGGCGGGGAGTTCCGATGTCCCCGTTTTCTCTTCGGTCAAGGTAGCCGTCGCGCCCGGAGTGGCAAGGGTCATGGCTTTTGTCAGTGCGGCGCTGCAGATTCAGCAGTCCGCTGGCGATCGGTCCGTCCTTTCGCCAGTTGTTCATCCCAGCCTGCCGCGGAGCCGAGAATAATTCAGAATTCACAATGCAAGATGCACAACTTTACGATTAAGCGAGAGTAAAGACCGTTCACGGTCTTTACCGAGCAGGAGTGATGATGGTGCAAGCCGAGAGTCATTCCGAACTTGTTCGAGCATGACCGAGGCGCCGCCCATCCAAGGCACAGCCGAAGTCAAGCCCCCGTAGGGGGAGATTAATTCACAATTAAGAATCAGTCTGTCATTCTGAGCATCTGCGGTCGACACTTGCAGCGAGGATGGTAAAACGAGCGCCCCGGCTGTCATTCTGAGGAGCATAGCGACGAAGAATCCGTATCGTCAGCATACAGATGTTTGACTGCACTTCGTTTGTCTTTCTCCTCCTTGCAAGGCATAGTCCGCAAGCGGCCTCTGCACTCGCTGCGTTCATCATAGATTCTTCGCTAACGCTCAGAATGACATATATGGAAATTTTGAGACCTCACGAGAAACTAATTGTGCATTAATCTCCCTACGGGGGCTTGACTTTGGCTTAATCGTAAAGTTGTGCATTTTGAATTGAACTTGTTCCCTCTCCGCCGCATCCACTCCAGCGATTGCCGGTCAACGCCTGCTACGGGCTTCCGCAACTATACGACGGGAGCCTTGACGAACGTCGGCACGCACGTTGGCTATTGGTCTTCGTCCACCCACGCATCCGATAGCCCGAACGCGACGTTCCTGCGTTACTGGTCGGGCGAGTTGGGCCCGATCTACGGAACGAAACGCGCCAACGGTTTTTCCGTGCGCTGCGTCCAGCACCTGCAGGCTGCCTTTTTCGAAGGGAAAGTGAAAGATGAGAAGTGAAAGGCTTTGTGTTGCCGATTGTCAGCCGAAAAAAACCTTTCCCTTTTCACCTTGCCTAAATTTCCACGATACCGTTCCGGATGGCGAAAACCACCAGGGCAGCGGTGTTCTTGCATCCGGTTTTTTCCAGGATGTTGGCGCGATGCTTGTCGACCGTGCGCTTCGAGATGAAAAGTTCGTCGGCGATCTCCTGGTTGGAGAGTCCGCGGCAGACCAGCACCAGAATCTCGCGTTCGCGGGCCGAGAGCGGTTCGTCGGAGATGTCGTCGCGAGTGTGCATGTGCGAAGCGAGCGAGACGAGCAGCTGCGGACTGAAATAGGAACCTCCTCCCATGACGCTCCGGATGGCTTCGAGCACGTCGTCGATCTGCGAATCCTTCAGCAGAAAGCCCCGGGCCCCGGCTTCGACCATGCGCGTGTAGTAGCTCTCCTCACCGAACATCGAAAGAGTGATGAAGCGCAGTTCGGGCCGCAGGGCCAGGGCCCGTTCGGTGGTTTGCGCACCGTCGATGCCCGGCATCGAAAAGTCCATGAACACAACGTCGGCCTCCAGCCCCGGAAGCATCGACAGGAATTCTTCGCCGCTGCCTGCCTCGCCCACCACGCGGCAGTCGCCGTTGCGTTCGAGCAGTCCGCGCAGTCCGTTGCGGAACAGCGAATGGTCGTCGACCAGTACGATCTTGCAGGGTGTCATCGGCGGTCGGTTTTGTGCGCCCTTGGCGCCGGTTCGCGGCGGGTGTCGATGCGTATCGTCGCGTGCATGCCCTTGCCTTTGGCCGAGTCGATGTCGAAGGTGCCGCCCAGCGAGTTGATGCGCGAGTCGATGTTGGAGAGTCCCATGCCGCAGTCCATCATGGCCTTGCTGTCGAATCCCCGGCCGTTGTCGCTGTAGTCGAGTACGAGCGTCGTTCCGGCGCGCGAGAGCGAAAGGTTGACGTTGGTGCAGGCGGCGTGCTTGAGCGAGTTGTTGATCAGTTCGCAGATCACGCGGTAGAGGATCACCTCCACGTCGGTGTCGTAGCGTTCGGCGCGCAGGTTGGTCGTGAAGCGGATGCGCACGTTGTGCATCGCCGCGCTGCGGTCGATGAAGTGCTGGACGCCGCGCGCCAGGCCGAAGTCGTTGAGTACGTGGGGCGACAGGTTGTTCGATATTTCGCGCAGCGAGCGGATGGCCTCGTCGATTACGTAGGTCGTGTTGTCGATGATTTCGCGTTGTTCCGGCGTGCGTTCTTCGCGCGCAAGGGCCGAAAGCGACATCTTGGCCGACGACAGCAGGGGTCCCAGTCCGTCGTGCAGTTCCTTCGAGAAGCGCGACCGGGCCTTCTCCTCGGTGCGCAGCACGGCCGTGAGTATGCGTTTGTTGAGGGTCTGGCGCTGGCGGTTGAGCCGGGCGATGTATTTGAAGAGTTTGTGGGCGTAGACCACTCCGATCGAGAGACATACCGACACCACGATGCCCAGATAGCCGAACCACCACCGCGGGTTCACCTCGGCGCCGCAGGCCAGCAGCAGCTGCACCACGCGTTCGACCGAGAGCAGCGAGAATCCCACGATGAATAGAATCCACACCGAGTTGTATTTCGTGGTGCGTACGAGCCGCAGGGCGTAGACCGTGGCCAGCGTCTGTACGAGGATGGAGATGACAAGCAGGATTTTTATAAGCATGGCGGCAGTAATTTGTCGTTGGTTGTGTGAGCGATGCCGGGTTTCGGGCTACTTCGCGTGCGGAGCGAACGTCGTGCGGAGCTGTTCCAGCCGCCGGTAGTCGGTCAGGTCGGCCTGGACCGGCACGATCGTGACCCATCCGCGGGTCAGAGCCCATTCGTCGGTGTCTTCGGCGTCGGGTTCGGTGTTCACGAAGTTGCCCGTTAGCCAGAAATATTCGCGGCCGTTGGGGTCTTCGCGGCGGAAGAATTCTTCGCGCCAGTAGCCCGCATTCTGCCGGCAGAGCCGGACGCCGTGCAGTTCGTCGGACTTGCCGACGGGTACGTTGACGTTCAGACAGAGGGGCGTTCCGACCGGCCGTGCGAGCAGGTCGCCGATGATCTGCCTGCCATAGTGCACGGCCGCTTCGAAGTCGGCATCGGGCGAGTGGTCGTCGAGCGAGAGGCCCACGGCCGGACAGCCGTAGAAGCTCCCCTCGATGGCGGCGCCCATCGTTCCCGAGTAGAGTACGTTGACGGCCGAGTTGGAGCCGTGGTTGATGCCCGATACGACCAGGTCGACCCGTTCTTCGCGCAGCAGGTGGTCGAAGGCCATCTTCACGCAGTCGACCGGCGTGCCCGAGAAGGCATAGACCTCCACGCCCGGTTCCTGGCGTACGCGTCTCAGAAACAGGGGTTTGTACATGGTGATGGCCTGGCTCATGCCGCTCTGCGCCGTCTCGGGAGCCACCGCTACCACGCGGCCGAATCCTTTCACCGCTTCGATGGCGGCGGCCAGTCCCTTCGAGGCGTATCCGTCGTCGTTGGTGACCAGTATCAGTCGTTCGTTCATGCTTTCGGGTTCTTATCCATGGCAAATATACGAATAATTTGCCGAGACCGCAGCATATCGGTCGCAGCTGAATTGCACTCTGCATTCCGGCGCCGGCCGCAGGCGGTTGCATGAATATTTCGTGCCGTATTTGTTCGGTACAAAAAAACTTCCTATCTTTGCCATCCCTTCGGGGACGCAGATCAACCTCTTCCAATGGGTGTTGCGGCAGAGCGGGCGACCGCAGGATTACGGGGCAGGGTCTCCGTATGGTAGCCGGAGCGCAGCGGGAATGTTGGATGCGAAACGCAAAAATTCGTTGCAACAATGAACAAAGACGCAATCATCAAGCTCGTCAACGAGCAGATGTGGCCCAAGACCGACGCCGACGTGCCGTCGTTCAAGGCCGGTGACACCATCACCGTGACCTACAAGATCGTCGAGGGCAGCAAGGAGCGCCTCCAGAGCTTCCGCGGTGTGGTTATCCAGATCAAGGGCCAGGGCAAGACCAAGATGTTCACGATCCGCAAGATTTCGAACGGCGTGGGTGTCGAGCGTATCTTCCCGCTCTATTCGCCCCACATCGAGAAGATCGAGGTCAACAAGATCGGTGTGGTTCGCCGCGCCCGCATCTACTACCTGCGCAACCTCACGGGCAAGAAAGCCCGCATCAAGGAGAAGCGCATGACTTCGTCGTCGGAGAAATAGTCTCCCGATGCAATCGGAAAACGGATGCCGCATTTGCGGCATCCGTTTTCATTTTGGGGTGCATGCGACGCCGGCTCTCTTTCTTCGGGGGCCGGTTCCGTTTTACTTCTTGCGTACTACGTAGATGTGGTCCGCCGGCAGAGCGAAGCGGGTCCGTTCTTCTGCTGTGAATGCGGCCGCGTAGTCGATGTCGCGGGCTTCGAATCCGGCTTCGCGCAGGCGGTCGGCATAGTCTCGGCCGTAGATGCGCCGGTGGTCGTATTGCCCGAAGATGCGGGTGCGCTGTTCCGGGTCGGTGATCGTGTCGTCTTCGTAGGTCGTTTCGCGGTTCAGGTCCACGGGCGACAGCAGAATTCCCCACCCCACCCCGGGACGCAGAATGCGGTGCAGTTCGCGCAGGGCACGGCGGTCGTCGGCCACATGTTCCAGCAGGTGGTTGCAGATCACTACGTCGACCGAGGCGTCGGCCAGCGGAATCCGTTGCACGTCGAAGTGCAGGTCGGCCAGCGGGCTTTCAAGGTCGGCGGTGACGTAGCGTTCGGGATGCGCCGCGAAATGGGGCTTCAGATGGCGCATGATGCACACTTCGGGGGCTATGTGGAGCGTCTGCGGGAAGGTGCGCAGCAGATCGGTCTCGCGTGTGAGGTAAAGCCACAGCAGGCGGTGGCGTTCGAGCGAAAGACACTTGGCGCACAGCGCATTGGACCGTGCGTGTACATAGCCGTAGGGGAGGAACCGGCGGAACCGGGCGCCGCACACGGGGCATTCCGCGCCGCGTCCCCGGTAGAACAGCCCGACAAGCGGCACGGCCCATCCGGCCATGCGTTGCAGCACGGGGCGCGGCAGGTGGTTCAGGGCCCAGCGAATCAGTCGTTTCATCTTATTCCAGTATTTTGTCCACTTCGGTTTCGGCTTTCAGCAGGCGCGCTTTGCAGGCGGCGATCAGTTCGGTGGCGCGCTTGATTTCGGCGGCCAGGGAGTCGACGGTGACCTCCTCGCGCTGGATGCGGCCCAGAATCTCCTCGACCCGGGTCATCGCTTCTTCGTAGGTCAGCTCTTTTTTTGCCATATCGGTTGCGTTGGTTGAATTCGGTGTGCCGGCAGCTGCGGTCCCTCTCGTTCGGCCGGGCGCCGGGGCTCTATCGGTCGTATGTCTTGTCGGTGACTGTAGCGGTCAGGGTGCCGTCCGGGAGGCGGATTTCCACTTCGTCGCCCTTGCGTATTCCGCGTGCCGAGGTGAGGGTGCGGCCGCCGCTGCGGAGCAGGGCGAATCCCAGCCGGAGCAGGCGTTCGGGAGCGTGGGAGGTCACCATGTCGGCTGCGTTGTCCAGCCGCATGCGTTGACGGGCCAGCAATTCGCGCGCCGTTTCGGCCGGCCGGCCGATCAGCCGCTCCAGGCGCATCTTTTCGCGTGCCAGGCATTCGGCGCTCAGTTTCCGCAGGTCGCCCAGCCGTTTTTCGAGTTCCAGTGCCGCGGTGTGGGTGCGGGTGCGGGTGGCTTCGGCAAGACGCAGCGCCGCCGTGTCGAGGGCTCCGTGGAGCTGTCCCGCCCGTTCGTCGAGCCAGCCGGCTACGGCGGTGGGGGTTTTCAGCGAGACGAAGGCCACCATGTCGGCGACGCTCGTATCCTTGTCGTGCCCGATGCCGGTCAGCACCGGCAGCGGAAACTGCGCTACGTAGGAGCAGAGCCGGTAGGCGTTGAAGCAGTTGAGGTCGCTGGCCGATCCGCCGCCGCGGATAAGCGCCACAGCGTCGAATTCATCCTGCCGTTCGGCAATCCGGCATAGTGCGGCGATGACCGAGCTTTCGGCTTCGGCACCTTGTACGAAGGCATCGAAAAGCGTGGGCCGGAACCGGTAGGGGCTCTTTTGCAGCTCCTTGCAGAAGTCGCGGTAGCCAGCGGCCTGGGCGCTCGACACCACGGCGATGCGTTGGATGCCGGCCGGCGCCGCAAGCTGGCGGTTCATCTCCCACACCCCGTCGTCTTGCAGGCGGCGGATGGTCTCCTGCCGTTGCAGCTCCATGTCGCCCAGCGTGTGGCTCGGGTCGATGTCGGTGAGTTGGAGCGCAAAACCGTAGATTTCGTGGTAGGTGACCAACGCCTTGGCCAGAATCCGCAGCCCCCGTTCCAGCTTGCGCCCCGTTTCGGTTTCGAACCGGGTTGCCAGGCGAGGGTAGGCGCTGCTCCAGATCATGGCGCGCGCCTGAGCCGTCGGAACGCCGTTGTCGCCCCCTTTTTCCACCAGCTCCAGGTAGCAGTGCCCCGAGTAGTTGACCTTGAGTTCCGAGATTTCGGCGATCACCCACACGGGCAGTTCGAACTGCTCGTCGAGCGTCTGTTTGACGTCGCGCAGCAGTTCGCGCAGGGTGACGGGGCGGGGTTCGGCCATAATGTCAGCCCAGAAGGATGCCGATGGTGAGCAGCAGTCCGAACAGCTGCATGTTGCGGGCCGTTTCGCCCAGGCAGACGTTGAGTTCGTCGCCGTGGTCGATGCGGATCATCTTGCGCCACGTCCGGAAGAACGGAATGCCGTAGAGCAGCGGCAGCAGGGCCGCCCACAGCCGGCCGTCGGGCGCGAGCGTCAGGCAGAGCGTCAGGGCTGCGATGCCGAGCACAAGGTAGCCCCAGCGGCCGACTTGTTCGCCCAGCAGGACGACTAAGGTGCGTTTGCCGCAGCGGGCATCTTCGGCGCGGTCGCGGAAGTTGTTGATCCATAGCATGGTGTCGATGATCAGTCCGCAGGCCAGCGCCGCCGCGGTTATCTGCCGGTTCCAGTCGCCCGTCTGAATATAATAGGTGAAGCAGGCCGGTATCAGTCCGAAAAACGTCACCACGGCCGCGTCGCCCAGTCCGTGATAGGCCAGCGGCCACGGTCCGGCGGTGTAGAGATAGGCGAACAGCAGGCAGACGAGCCCCACGATGATGAGTTTCCAGCCGCCGAAAAAGAGCAGTCTGCAGCCGACGGCTCCGGCGGCGATCGTGAAGCCGGCGATGCCGGCCTTCATGGCGGGAAGGGTGATGTAGCCTTTGGCGAAGGCGCGGTCGGGGCCGAGCCGGTCGGGCTGGTCGGCGCCGCGCAGGAAGTCGCAGAGGTCGTTGACCAGATTGGCCAGGCATTGGGTCAGCACGGCGAAAAACAGGCACAGCAGGGCGATCGCCGGATGGAAGCCTCCGTCGGTCCAGGCCATGGCCGAACCGACGGCTACGGGGATGACCGCCGCCCCGAGGCTGTAGGGCCGTACGGCGAGTACCCAGGCGGAGAACGAGTTGGTTTTCATGATAGGGTGTATTCGGATGTTTCGTCGCCGACAGGTGTTGCGGCGACGGTTCGGGTTTATCGTATGCGCAGATAGGGTTCGCCCGGCATGGGTTTGCCTTCGGGCAGCCGGACGGTCACCACTCCTTCGCTTTCGACGGGCCGTCCCGCCTTGAGAGCCGGCTGCCACCGCGGCGCTTCGGCTATTGCTTTCAGCACACGCCTTTTGAGCCGCCCGTCGGTAGCTTCGAGCACTTCGGTGACTTGCGTTTCGCCGTCGGGCGTGATTTTGTAGCGCAGGGCGACGCGTGCCGGCGGTTCGTCGTCGCCCCACTTCACCTGCGCCGCAATGTAGCTGCCCAGCGTGAGCGAATCGATGCCGAAGCGGGCGTTCGAGTCGTAGCGCAGTGTGATGAGAATCACTCCGTTGGTGGCTTCGGGGCCGAAACGGGCGATGGTCTCCTCGTCGGCCGGCAGTTCTTCGATGCATTCGATGTCGTCGGGCGGGATCGAAGCGATTTCGTCGCGCGGCGAGCCGTTGACGAGGTAGAGCGGTTTCTGCGCGGCCAGGGGCGCAACGGCAAGCAGGGCGGCCAGGAGCGTGAGGATGCGGATCATGACGGACGTTTTCGGACCGAACGCGGTTCGTCCGGGGAAAATTGCCTTTACAATTCGCTTTCTTTGAGTCGTTCGGCGTTCTCGGCCACGATCAGATGGTCGATGCAGTCCTGGATGTCGCCGTCCATGAAGGCCGCCAGGTTGTATATCGTGTAGTTGATGCGGTGGTCGGTGATGCGTCCCTGCGGATAGTTGTAGGTGCGGATCTTGGCCGAGCGGTCGCCCGTCGAGACCATCGTCTTGCGCTTCGAGGCGATTTCGTCCAGATACTTGGAGTATTCCAGGTTGAAGACGCGCGTGCGCAGTTCCTCGAACGCCTTGTCGAAGTTCTTGAGCTGCGATTTCTGGTCCTGGCACTGCACGACGATGCCCGTCGGGATGTGGGTCAGTCGGATGGCCGAATAGGTGGTGTTGACCGACTGTCCGCCGGGGCCCGAGGCGCAGAAGATGTCCTTGCGGATGTCGTTCATCGAGATTTCGATGTCGAACTCCTCGGCTTCGGGCAGCACGGCCACCGAGGCGGCCGAGGTATGGACGCGTCCCTGGGTCTCGGTCTGCGGCACGCGCTGCACGCGGTGGACGCCCGATTCGTACTTGAGCGTTCCGTAGACGTTCTGTCCCGAGACTTTCATCACCACTTCCTTGTAGCCGCCGGCGGCGCCTTCCGAGAAGGAGGTGAGTTCGTAGCGCCACCCTTTCGACTCGACATACTTGGTGTACATGCGCAGCAGGTCGCCTGCGAAGATGGCCGCTTCGTCGCCGCCCGTGCCGCCGCGGATCTCCACGATGGCGTTCTTCGAGTCCTGGGGGTCCTTGGGGATCAGCAGCAGCTTGATCTCCTCCTCCATGCGTTCGATGGCCGGTTCGAGTTCGGCGATCTCCTCGCGGGCCATTTCGCGCATCTCCTCGTCCTTGTCGTTGAGGAGTATGTCTTTGGCTTCGGCCAGGTTGGCGATGGCCGTGCGGAAACGCTCGGAGGTCTCGATGATCGGTTCCAGTTCCTTGTACTCCTTGTTGAGTTGTACGAACTGCTTGACGTCGGCGATGACTTCGGGGTCGGTGAGTTTCTGCCCCGTCTCCTCGTACTTGAGTTTCAGACCGTCGAGGCGGTTCAGAATGGAAAGGTCTGCCATAAAAGTATCTTGCTTAAAGTACAAAGATACGAATAAGTCGAGCGCAAAAGCAAATTTTATTTGCATTTTGCCGAGACGGAGTATCTTGGGCGCAGCCAAAGTCGAATAAGTCGAGCGCAAAAGCAAATTTTATTTGCATTTTGCCGAGACGGAGTATCTTGGGCGTCAGCCAAAGTCGAATAAGTCGAGCGCAAAAGCAAATTTTATTTGCATTTTGCCGAGGCGGAGTATCTTGGGCGCAGCCAAAGTCGAATAAGTCGAGCGCAAAAGCAAATTTTATTTGCATTTTGCCGAGACGGAGTATCTTGGGCGCAGCCAAAGTCGGATGCAATGGCAGGAAAACATTGGGTATTGCCGGGCGCGCGCGTCTTCGATGCGGCCAAGGAGCATCAAAAATCAAGAATCGCCGATCAAGAATCGTGGTGTCGGGCTGGTTTTGCCGATAAATTGTTATATTCGCATCATGATTCGACTTTCGCTCATCATTCCCACGCACAACCGGGCCGAACAGCTGGTGGCGGCGCTGCGTTCGGTGGTCCGTCAGACGCTCGATCCCGCCGTGTGGGAGTGCGTCGTTGTGGACAATGCTTCGACCGACGACACGACGGCGTGCTTCGCGGCTTTCGCGGCAGAGCATCCGGGGTTCGGCCTGCGCATGGTGCACGAACCCGAAGCCGGGGTCTCCCATGCCCGCAACCGCGGTCTGCGCGAGGCGCGCGCCGAACTGACAGCCTGGATCGACGACGACGAGCGGATCAACGAAGGATTCCTGGCTGCCTACCTTGCTTTCTTCGACGAGCATCCTGAAGCCACCGTGGCCGGCGGACGCATCATCGCTGAATATGTGACCGGACGGCCGCGCTGGATGTCGAAGTTCACGGAGATGCCCGTGGCCAATCCTATGGATTTCGGCCCTGCGGTGCGTACGTTCCCGCTCGGCCGGGTGCCGGGCGGCGGCAACATGGCGCTGCGGCGCTCCGTGGCATTGGCCTACGGCGGGTTCGATGCAACACTGGGGCGCGTGGGCCGCGAGTTGATCGGCGGCGAGGAGAACGATCTGTTCGAGCGCTTGTTGCGCGGCGGCGAAACGATCTGGTACGTTCCCGATGCGGTGATGTGGCACATCATTCCGCCCGAAAAGCTCAGCGAATCCTATTTCCGGCGGCTGTGTTACAATGTCGGCCGGAGCCAGCGCCTGCGGGCCGTCATCCATCGGCGGCGGTGGAAGTCCGGGTTCCGGGAGGTGCTCAAATGGGGCGCTACGCTGTTGCTTTGTTTGACGCTCCGCCCCGTGCAGGCGCGGTGGCTGCTGCGCATGCGCTGGCAGATCACCTGCGGCCTTCTCGGGAAATAGGAAAATAAGAGAAGGAGTCCGGCCTCCCGAACTCCTTTCCGATGAGCGGCTGCCCGCGATGGGGCGCCGGTTCTTTTTCCGTCAGAACAGATATTTTTCGGTCTTGACCTTGTTGACAAGGCGGTAGATGTCTTTCCACGCTTCGTCTCCGAAAGTCGTGCCGACCACCTCGATGACCTTGCCGGCCGTGATGGCGCCGATGGTGCCGCACTGGCGCAGCGAGAGCCCGTCGCACATGCCCGCAAGGAATCCGGCGGCATAGAAGTCGCCGGCGCCGGTGGTGTCCACCCGTTTGGCTGCGGCCATGATGCCGACGTGGACCACCTCTTCGCCTTGTTTGATCAGAGCGCCGCGCGTGCCGATCTTCACGATGGCCAGTTCGCACATTTCCGAGATCATCTGCAGGGCGTTCAGCGGTTCGGCCTCGCAGGTGAAGGCCTTGGCTTCGTCTTCGTTGGCGAAGACGATGTCCACGTAGTCGTGCACCAGCTTGCGCAGGAACTCCAGGTTTTCCGCCACGATGTTGAAGCTCGCCAGGTCGAGCGCCACTTTCAGTCCGCACGCTTTGGCCGTCTTGGCGGCCGTGTGGATCAGTTCCTGGTTCTGTACCAGATAACCCTCCATGTAGAGGCAGTCGTAGCCGTCGAAAAGAGCGGGGCCGATTTCCGCGGCTTCCAGTTCGAGGGCGGCACCCAGGTGGGTGACCATGGTCCGTTCGCCGTCGGGCGAGATGAGCGACACGCATTTGCCTGAGCGTTCCTTGCCGCGGAACACCTTGGGAGCAACCTTGAGGTTTTCGAGCGCCTGCACGAAGAAGTCGCCCGTGGTGTCTTGTCCCACCTTGCCGATGAAGCCCACCTTGCAGCCCAGCTGCGCCATGGCGCGGATGGTGTTGCCGGCCGATCCGCCCAGCGAAAGGGAGTAGGGGAGTCCGGCCACCGATTTGGAGATTTCGGTCTGCAGGCGGTTGCCTACCAGGCTCATCGAGCCTTTGGGCAGGTCGTAGCGCTCCAGCACGGAGTCGGTCTTGAGGTTGACCAGCATGTCGGTCAGGGCATTGCCGATACCTATCACATGTTTCATTTTCAGCGTAGTTTGGGTGCTGCGGGGTTCTTTTTTCAGTAGCTTTTCCCGCCTTGAGCATAGCCCGAACAAGTTCGGTTCTGCCCTCGGCTTAAGAAAAGGTGCGTTTTATATCGAAAGAATCTTCACAAGGTCGATGCGGTTGCGGTCGATGCCTTTGTTGTGCTTCACGGCCTTGGAGAAAGGTACATAGACGATGCGGCCGTTTTCGGTGCCGATCATCACGTTGCGCTGTCCTTCCATGATCGCCTCGATGGCCGATTCGCCCATGCGCGAGGCCAGAATGCGGTCGAAGGCCGTGGGCGAGCCGCCGCGCTGGATGTGGCCCAGGATCGTGACGCGGGCGTCGTATTGCGGGAACTCTTTCTTCACGCGTTCGGCCAGGGCCGTGGCACCGCCCGTCTTGGGGTTCTCGGCCACGATGACGATCGCCGAGTTCTTGCTCTTGCGGAAGCCATGGTTGATAAGTTCGGCCAGCTGGTCGACTTCGGTCTCCATTTCGGGGATGATCGCCGCCTCGGAGCCCGTCGCCAGGGCGCTGTTGAGAGCCAGATAGCCCGCCGTATGGCCCATCACCTCCACGAAGAAGAGCCGTTCGTGGCTCGAAGCCGTGTCGCGCAGCTTGTCGACCGACTCCATGATCGTATTCAGCGCCGTGTCGTAGCCGATCGTCGAGTCGGTGCCGCCCAGGTCGTTGTCGATGGTGCCGGGCAGTCCTACGACCGGTACGTTGTATTCCTGCGCGAAAATGCCGGCGCCCGTCAGCGAGCCGTCGCCGCCGATGACCACCAGGGCGTCGATGCCGGCGGCGACCATGTTGTCGTATGCCTGCTTGCGGCCTTCGGGCGTGGCGAACTCCTTGCAGCGGGCCGTCTTGAGGATGGTGCCGCCCAGCTGGATGATGTTGCTGACGCTCTGCGACTTGAATTCTACGATTTCATTGTACACCAGCCCCTTGTAGCCGCGCATGATGCCTTTCACCGCAAATCCGTTGTAGATGGCGCTGCGCGTCACTGCGCGGATGGCCGCATTCATGCCGGGGGCATCGCCGCCCGACGTCAGAACACCGATACATTTGATTTCTGCCATGCTTTTCTCTGTTGTTTGAGCGTTGGTTGGACCGTTCCCGGATTGGCTCCGGCCGGGCGCAGAAGCGTTCGGAATCCGATTCTGCCGCGGCGAAGCCGTTCGTGGAAAGCCGAAGATACCTGCGGGCCCGGCGCTGAACCGAACGGTCCGCGGCCGGAACGGAGTATTTTCGGCACAGCCAAAGATACGCATTATTTCAAATTTTTCAAAAAGCGGGCCGCGGTCTCTCGATCGGCGAGGCGGTTTTTGCGGCGAACGGCGGCGAACGGCGGCGGCACGGTGCGCCGGCCGGTTCTGTCGGGACTCCCCGGTGCAGAATGGTTTTTCGGGGGCGGACGGCCGTGGCGGCGGCCTGCGAACAAGTACGGACGAACCTGGCGGCCCGTCCGTGCTCCGAAAAAAACTTTTTATTCTAAAAACTGGCTTGTTGCTCCTTTACGACTCTTTTCCCGACTTTTCGATCATTCGCAGGACCGCTTCGTTGTCGGCTTCGTCGGCATAGAGGGTGATCTGTTTGCCGCCGGCCGTGATGTCCATGCGCGACTGCTCCTTGTCGACCACGATTTCGATCTGCTTCGACGGTACGCTGATGTGCACCGTGCGGAGGTTGTCCTCGACGATCTTTTCGTCTTCGAATTCTTCGAACATTTGCCGCAGCGTGGTGGTGTCGCCTTCGATGATCACTTCGCGGTCGAGCATGCGGCCCGCGGGCTCGATTTTCTGGCGCACGCGGTCGACGGCGTGTTCCCGGACTGCGAGGCATCCCAGCGCCACGATGCAGAGAATCCACGCCAGGAAGATGCCGAGGATGGTTTTTCCGCCCGGTTTGCGCGATGCGATCATGCACATCGTCACGTAGATCAGCAGGATGACCAGCAGCAGTGCAACAATGATGCCGAGGATGGGTATCCACAGGTTGATTCCGCCCAGGACGTCCGACATGATCAGCATGTCGCGGCCGCCCACCGCTATGGCGAAGAGCCCGATGATCAGCATGCAGGCTGTCAGGATAAGACCGAAGACCACGGCGCCGGCCAGCAGCTTGCAGAGGATCAGCACGATCTGGCCGATGCCCGACACGGCCTGCGCCACAAGGGGTTTGGCCCGGCTGTCGGGGTCGCCGTCGGAGGCCGTGCGTTCGGTGGTCTGGCGGATGGAGCGTTCGGTGATGCGTTCGCCGTTCATCTCCAGCTTCTGACGTGCGGTGCGGGCCGCAGGCACGGTGAACCACATGATCAGGTAGCAGATGATGAAGACGCCGAAGAGGTTGCCCATCGTGGGTCCGAGCCAGCGCAGCACGGGGATGGTCTGCATGCAGGTGAGCAGCAGCGGCAGAAAGAGCGCCAGCCGCGCCCACGAGGGGTCGATGTCGAAGTATTTGCCGATGCCCGAGCAGACGCCGCCCAGCTTGGCGTTTTCCGTGTCGCGGTAGAGCCGCCGCGGGATGCGGGGTCCGCGCCGGTCGCCCGCCGGATCGGTGTCGGAGATCTCCTCGGCCGAACCCATCTGGTGGATGATGTCCAGAATGAGCGGCAGGTTCACCACGCGGGTGTTGTCCTGCACCGAGAGGATCAGTTCGGCGATGCGGGCTTCGATGTCGGCCACGATCTCAGCGCTGTCGGCCGAATCGGCATAGCTTTTTTTGAGCGTTTCGATGTATTCGTCGAGCGTTTCGTAGGCGTCGACGTCCATGGTGAACGCTACGCCCGAAAGACTGCATTTTTTTACCTCGTTCATGTTTGCGGTGTGTTGGAAGGGTTATTTTTTGCGGATGCTGCCGCCGCTCGAGCTGCTGGAGGTCGCGTTGCAGTCGCCGGTGTAGCGGATGCTGCTGCCGCTCGAGGCGTTGGCCCGGAGGTTTTCGGTGCAGAAGATGTGCGCCGACGAGCCGCTCGAAGTGCGTATGTCGGCATTGCGGACCGCGAATTCTTCGCCGTGCAGCGCGGCGGCCGAGGAGAGTCTGCCTTCGCAGCGGTCGGCCGAGCCTTTCACAATCAGTTCGGCGGCGCTCGAGAGTTTCAGTTCGCAGTCGGCGGTCGTGACGTCGGCGGTGATGCGTGCCGAGCTCGAGGCGTCGAAGCTGCACTCTTCGGCCTTGAACGCGCCTTTGATGCAGGCGGCGCTGCTGGCGTCGGCTTCGCAGTCATAACATGCGGCATCGGCTTCGATGCGCGCGGAACTCGATGCCTTGAGCGATATTTTGCGGGCCGTGAGTTCCGGTTCGCAGACGATGAGCGCCGCGCTCGATGCCTTGAGGGTGTTGATCCGCTTGTTGTAGGGTACCGTCACCGCAACATGGTGGTCGGTCAGGCTGCCCACCGACTTGTCGAATCCGATGACCAGCGTTCCCTCGTCGTCGACCTCCGCCACGACCTTGTCCAGCAGGTTGTCGTCGGCTTCGATCAGCAGGTCGTTGCTGCGGGTGTTGCCGATCTTCACGCGGATGGCGCGCGAGACGCTGACGGCGTCGAACTTGCCGACGGTCTGCGTGCGGGAGACGATTTTGCCGCTGCCCTTGGTGGTGCGGCCTTTGGCGAAGAGTTCGGTCAGATTCGAAGCCTGTACACCGATGACGGAGCCTACGACGGCGGAGAGCAGGGCGAGACTTAAGATAAGAATAATGAACTTTTTCATGACTCGGGGATTTTTGAGGGGTTAGTTTTCGGTTTTGCCGTGACGGATGGTGCGGATCTGCCCGACCAGCTCGTTCCACGCGTCGTCCAGGTTGGCCAGGTAGGCATGCCCCTTTTCGGTCAGCGTGTAGTATTTGCGGGGAGGTCCTTGCGGCGACTCCTCCCAGCGGTAGGTCAGAAGTCCGGCGTTTTTCTGCCGGGTGAGGATGGGGTAGAGCGTCCCCTCCACGACGATCATCTCGGCCTGCTTGAGCTCGGCGATGATCTTCGGCGCATAGGAGTCCTCGCGGGAGAGTATGGCCAGAATGCAATACTCCAGGATGCCTTTGCGCATCTGTGCTTTTACGTTGTCTTCAGCCATGGGATTCAGGGGTTTGATTGTTTGGGCTCCAGCGGAATGAGGAGCCAGAGGATGATGTAGGCCCAGAGCGACAGTCCTCCGAAGAGGAAGAGGATCAGGGCGGCGATGCGCACGAGTCCCGTGTCCAGTCCGAAGTAGGCGGCCAGGCCTCCGCAGACGCCGGCCACTACGGCGCGGCGCGAGCGATAGAGTCGTTGTTTTTTGTCTGTCATGGTATTTATCGGTTTTTTCGGTTCGGTCGGAAGGTGCGTTGCGGCGCTTCGGGTACGATGATCCACAGGATGACGTAGATCCATACGGAGAGTCCGCCGCAGAGGATCAGCAGCAGGGTGACGATGCGTACCAGCAGCGAGTCGATGCCGAAGAATTCGGCCAGACCTCCGCATACGCCGGCCAGCGCGCGGTCGGTGCATGATCGACGCAGTCCACGGGGCGGCGTGGCGGCAGCGGCCGAAGCGTGTTTTTCGCCGAAGTCGGCCGGCGAGCCCATGCGGTCGATGGCGGTGCGGGTCATCTCCAGCGTGACCACCTGCATCGGCGAGGTGATCCGTTCGTGGAAGATCTCGGCGAAGTGGCGTTCGATGTCGTCGAGCGTCTCCGTGTCATCGTTCGGGAGACGGCTGCGGATGTCATCCATATAATCTTTCAGCAGCGTGTAGGCGTCGCGGTCGAGCGTAAAGGCCACCGAGCCGATGTTTGCTTGGATCGTTTCTTTCATGGTCCGACAGGGGTTACAGGGTTTGTTGTTGCGTTTTTGCTATTTTTACATTGCAAATATAATGCTCTTTTTGGTATTATGCAATGCAAAGTATTGAATTTTTCGATAAAAGTTGCTTTTTTCTTGTTTTGCGGTGGGCAGAGCGTGGTTACCTATGTATAATAGAGCTTCATCCGATACGTCTGCAGGCGCTTTTTCTGCGCGGGCGGTCAGCGGAGTTCCCGAGCCTTTTGTTTTCACGCCTGGGTGCGATGCGGTTTTTCGCACGGCTGTCGGTGCGGTGCAATGACGTATGCGGTGCCGCAGCTGCATGAAAAAAGCGGAACCCTTCGTAAGGATTCCGCTTGCTGTGTCGGACGGAGGTCCGTCAGTCTTCGAACTTCGCCGAGAGGAACTCGCGGTTGAGCCGGGCGATGTGTGCGATGGAGATCGACTTCGGGCATTCGGCCTGGCAGGCACCGGTGTTGGTGCAGTTGCCGAATCCCAGTTCGTCCATCTTGGCGACCATCGCCTTGGCACGACGGGCACCCTCTACACGGCCCTGGGGCAGCTTGGCCAGCGACGAGACGCGGGCTGCCACGAAAAGCATGGCCGAACCGTTCTTGCAGGTCGCTGCGCAGGCACCGCAGCCGATGCAGGCCGCGGCATCCATCGATTCGTCGGCGTCGGCCTTCGGGATAGGAATGGCGTTGGCATCGGGCACCGAGTTGGTGCGCACCGAGATGAAGCCTCCGGCCTGGAGAATCTCGTCGTAGGCCGAGCGGTTCACCACCAGGTCCTTGATGACGGGGAACGCCGCCGAGCGCCACGGCTCGATGGTGATCGTCGCGCCGTCCTTGAACTTGCGCATGTAGATCTGGCAGGTCGTCGCACCGTCGCCCGGACCGTGGGCCCGGCCGTCGATATGGAGCGAGCACATGCCGCAGATGCCTTCGCGGCAGTCGTGGTCGAAAGCCACGGGTTCCTTGCCCTCGTGGATAAGGTTGTTGTTCAGAATGTCGAGCATTTCGAGGAACGACGTGTCGGCCGAGATGTTCTCGACCCGGTAGGTCTCGAAAGCGCCCTTCGACTTGGCGTCCTTCTGACGCCATATTTTCAGATTGAAATTCATGATTCCGAATTGTCTTTAATATTGTACGTCAGAAAGCCTTAGTCCTTGTAGTTGCGCTGGGCCGGGTGTACGAACTCGAAGTTGAGCGGTTCCTTGTTCAGCTCCGGAGCCTGGTCCATGCCCTTGTATTCCCACACGGCGGCATAGACGAAGTTTTCGTCGTCGCGCTTGGCTTCGCCCTCCTCGGTCTGGTGTTCCGAGCGGAAGTGTCCGCCGCACGACTCCTCGCGGTTCAGTGCGTCGCGGGCCATCAGCTCGCCCAGCTCCAGGAAGTCGGCCAGACGCAGGGCTTTCTCCAGTTCGACGTTGAATTCGTTCTCCTCGCCCGTGAGCTTGACATCCTGCCAGAATTCCGTGCGCAGAGCCTGGATTTCGACGATGGCTTTTTCGAGCGATTCCTTCGTGCGGGCCATGCCGACGTTCTCCCACATGATGTGTCCCAGCTTCTTGTGGATGTCGTCCACCGACTGCTTGCCCTTGATCGAGAAGAGTTTGGCGATCTTCTCTTTCACCGCTTTCTCGGCTTCGTCGAAGGCCGGCGTGTCGGTCTTCACCTTCGGAGCCTGGATCTTGTGCGAGAGGTAGTCGCCGATGGTGTAGGGCAGTACGAAGTAGCCGTCGGCCAGACCCTGCATCAGGGCCGAAGCGCCCAGACGGTTGGCTCCGTGGTCCGAGAAGTTGGCTTCGCCGATGGCGTAGAGTCCCGGAATGGTGGTCATGAGGTTGTAGTCGACCCAGATGCCGCCCATCGTGTAGTGCACGGCCGGGAAGATCTGCATCGGCTCCTCGTAGGGGCTCACGTCGGTGATCTCCTCATACATGTCGAAGAGGTTGCCGTAGCGCTGCTTGATGATCTCCTTGCCCAGACGCTCGATGGCGGTCTTGAAGTCGAGGAAGACGGCCAGTCCCGTTTCGTTCACGCCGTAGCCGGCGTCGCAGCGCTCCTTGGCGGCGCGCGATGCCACGTCGCGCGGCACCAGATTGCCGAACGCCGGGTAGCGGCGCTCCAGGTAGTAGTCGCGGTCCTCCTCGGCGATGTCCGAGGGTTTCTTGGCTCCCGAGCGGATGGCCTTGACGTCTTCGAGCTTCTTCGGCACCCAGATGCGGCCGTCGTTGCGCAGCGACTCCGACATGAGGGTCAGTTTCGACTGCTGGTCGCCGTGCACGGGGATGCAGGTGGGGTGGATCTGCGTGAAGCAGGGATTGGCGAAGCCGGCGCCCTTGCGGTAGCACTGGAATGCGGCCGAGCCGTTCGACGCCATGGCGTTGGTCGAGAGGAAGAAGACGTTGCCGTAGCCGCCCGTGGCGATCACGACGGCGTGGGCTCCGTGGCGTTCGATTTCGCCCGTCACCAGGTTGCGGGCGATGATGCCCTTGGCTTCGCCGTCTTCGATGACGATGTCGAGCATCTCGTGACGCGGATAGCTCTTCACCGAGCCGGCGGCGATCTCCTTGTTGAGGGCCGCATAGGCGCCCAGCAGGAGCTGCTGGCCCGTCTGGCCGCGGGCGTAGAACGTGCGCGATACCTGCGCGCCGCCGAACGAGCGGTTGGCCAGCAGGCCGCCGTATTCGCGGGCGAAGGGTACGCCCTGGGCCACGCACTGGTCGATGATGAGGTTCGACACCTCGGCCAGGCGGTAGACGTTGGCTTCGCGGGCACGGTAGTCGCCGCCCTTGATCGTGTCGTAGAAGAGGCGGTATACCGAGTCGTTGTCGTTCTGGTAGTTCTTCGCAGCGTTGATACCGCCCTGCGCCGCGATCGAGTGGGCGCGGCGGGGCGAATCCTGGATGCAGAAGATTTTGACGTTGTAGCCCAGTTCGCCGAGCGAAGCGGCTGCGGAGGCGCCGCCCAGGCCCGTTCCGACGATGATGACGTCGAGTTTGCGTTTGTTGGCCGGGCTTACGACCTTGATCGCCGCCTTGTGGTTGCTCCACTTCTGGGCAAGTTCGCCGGCGGGAATTTTAGCATCTAATTTCAGTGCCATATGTTCGTACGGTTTGTTGTTACGGGTGAATGCGGATTTAGCAGCTGCCTGCGCAGCAGGGGCAAAGGCTCCGGATGAAGTAGAAGACCGCCACGGCGGCGAAGCCGAGGAAGATGATCGTAGCGACGAGGTTGGAGATGCACTTCAGGCGCGGATACCACGTGTCGTTGGCCCAGCCCACGGTCTGGAACATCGACCACACGCCGTGCGTGAGGTGGAACCACAGCGCCGCGAACCATACCAGGTAGAGAGCCACATAGTACCACTGCGAGAAGGTGTAGGCGATCAGCGCCGCACCGTCGGTGGGAGCCAGGCCCAGCGAGTTGGTGTGCGCGCCCGTCAGCTCCACGAGCTGCATCTTAGCCCAGAAGTTGAAGAGGTGCAGACCCAGGCCGCCCAGCACGATGAAGCCCAGCACGAGCATGTTTTTCGAGGCCCAGCTCACGCCTTTCTCCTGTACGGTGACGGCGTAGCGCTGCGAGCCGCGTGCGCGGTAGTTGTTGACCGTGAGGATCAGCGCATAGGCGAAGTGCAGCACCACCAGCGCGGCCAGTCCGGCCGTGCCGACCAGCGCATACCAGTTGGCGCCCAGGAATCCGCAGATTGCGTTGTAGGCTTCGGGCGAGAAGAGCGCGGTCATGTTCATGGCCATGTGGAACAGGATGAAAAGCACCAGCGCGCAGCCCGAAATGCTCATCACCAGCTTCTTGCCCACGGAAGAATTGCAGAGAAAAGAGCTCATAACGATAAAATTGATTATTTTTGTTGATGTTTGTGTTGCTGTCCTTTGCGGCACGAAGCAGGGGGCCGGTTGCGGCGGCAGGGCGGAAGTCTCTTTCGCCGGGCGGCGGTCTTCTTCGCGACGACGTTGCAAAGATAGCCATTGTTTGCAGAATAACAATAGCGGCGCGGGGGAATTTGCGCTGAAAACGAGGGTTGACGATCGCATGCAGCGGTATGCCGGTGCCGTGCCGGTCGGGTTTGTTTCGGTTTTGCGGCCGGAGCCCCTCCAATGGCGGTGTGCCGGGGCGGAGGTGAAACGGAACAGGCGGTCGGCCGCGAGCCGCAGCGCCCGGATTCCGCGGATGTTGTTGCATAAAGTATAGAGATTATGACCAAGCAGGAGATACGCGTTGCCATGAAGCGGGCGAACCGGGCGTTGTCCGACACCGAGCGCCGCGCAGCGTCGGAGCGGATATGGGCGCAGGTGGCCGCTTCGGCCGAGTTTGCGGCGGCCCGGTGCGTGGCCCTGTTCTGCTCGCTGGCCGACGAACCCGACACTGCGGCGGTCCTGGCGTCCTGGAGCCGGTTGAAGCGCATCGTCGTGCCGCGGGTCGAGGGCGAAACGATGCAGTTTTACGACTACGATCCTGCGACGATGGTCTGCGGCGCTTTCGGCATTGCCGAGCCGGGCCCCCGGGCGGGGCGGTGCCGGCCCGGGGAGATCGATCTGCTGGTGGTGCCGGGCGTGGCTTTCGCCCGGTCGGGCCTGCGGCTGGGGCGCGGCAGGGGATATTACGACCGTTACCTCGCGCAGCCCGGGATGCGTGCGTGCCGGATCGGGGTGTGTTATGCTCACCAGCTGGTTGCGGATTTGCCGGCCGAGCCCCACGATGCGCCGATGGACCGGGTGGTCGACGACAGGGATTCCTTCGGCACGATGCGTGCACGGGGAGGCGGAAAATAACTGCCGGCCATTCCGCTCTGCGGGAGATGCGCCGGTGCAGAAGTACGGCAGCCCCGAATGGCGGCCGTATGGTGAACGACGGATGACAAATACCTCTTGATTATGAAGAAGAAACGGATCTCGCTGGTGTTGGGCGGCGGCGGCGCGCGCGGCATCGCCCACATCGGGGTCATCGAAGCGCTGGAAGCTGCCGGCTACGAGATCGCCTCGGTGGCGGGCACTTCGATGGGTGCGCTGGTGGGCGGCATGTATGCGGCGGGCCACCTGGAAGAGTTCAGAGAGTGGCTTTGCAGCATGGACCGCTACAAGGTGCTGAGCATGGTCGACCTGGCTTTCAGCTCCGAAGGCCTGGTCAAGGGCAACCGGGTGATGAAGGCTCTGAAGGAGCTGGTGCCCGAGGTGCGGATCGAGCATCTGCCGCTGCCTTTCGCCGCCGTGGCGGCCGATCTGCTGACGGGCCGCGAGGTGGTTTTCGACCATGGAGGGCTCTACGATGCCATCCGTTCGTCGATCTCCATTCCGTCGGTTTTCCAGCCCGTGCGGCTCAACGGCATGGTGTTGGTCGACGGCGGGACGGTCAACCCCCTGCCCGTCAACCGCGTCGTGCGCGAACCCGGCGATCTGTTGGTGGCCGTGGACGTGAGCGCCCCCTTTTCGGGGCAGAGCCGTTCGCTCAACTACTATCATCTGCTCACCTTTTCGTCGGAGATCATGATGCAGCACATCGCCCAGCTGATGTGCCGGATCTATCCGCCCGACATGTTGATCGAGATACCCTCGGACCGTTTCGGCATTTTCGAGTTCTACCGCGCTGCGGAGATTCTCGAATCGGGCCGCGAGTTGATGGAGCAGGTGCTGATGCGGCCGCTCGTCGCGGCGGAAGCATAAGAAAACCCCGTGTTGCGGACGCAGCACGGGGCTTTTGTTGGTTTGCACCGGGGCTCCGGGTGTGTTGTCCGGCGGAGTCCGGACTGCCGGGGCTCAGCTTGCGCGCGTGGCTGTCGGCGGTGCGGTATGGGGTGCGGATGCTTCCGGCTCTGAGCAGAAAAGAGCAAAAAAGCGATCGGAAAAGGCAAAAAAATTGCGACAGCCCGGCCGAAGAATTCAAAAATTCAGTGACGCAACTTCACACGGAGAACCGGACTATCGCAATATATGTCGCTTGTAGGCCCTTCCGGGGCACATCAAGTGTTCTTTCGTGACAAAGATAAGCAAATATTCTGAAATAACAATATCTCGGGCCGATTCTGGTATGGGTACGCCCGAAACAGTTAACGGGGCGGGCTTTTCCTGGTGAAAGGCGCCGCTTTTTTCTGTATGGCGGCGAACCTTATTCGATACGGATACGCGGCTTCGCGGCGCGGCTTGGTCTGAAATCCGGTGATCGGCAGGGCGGGAGCGCGGCCGTTCGCACACCTGCCGTAAACGGCTGCGCCGCAATCCGCTGCGGTCGCCGAAGCGCGCAATGCGGCGTGTCGCTTTATGGCATGCTTGTTTCTTTCTGACCGATGCTGCGGGCCTTGACAGCGCGCTTCCCGGTCGTCAGATGTTGCGGTTTCGGTCGCGGATGCGCAGGCCGCGTTTGCCGAGCGGGAATCCGAGGCCGAAGGTCACGTTCGCCGAGCGCTGCCGGACCGGAATGTACTGCGGTGTGAACCGGGCCGTGGCGAGGTCGGTGGCCACGAAGAAGTTGATCCATCCCGGACACAGGTTCAGCGCGAGTCCCAGGCTGTGTCCGCGGCCTGCCGCCAGCGTGTAGGCGGCCGTGAGCGTAAACCACCGCACGGGCGAGAAGTTGACCGATCCGGTGACGCTGTGCAGCGCCTTGTATTCGTCGAGGCGGGCGCGGTAGAGCAGGCCGAATCCCACACGGTGGTCCCACACGAAGTATTCCGCACCGGCGTTGAGCGACGCGTGCAGCATGCGGGCTTTCGTTTGGCTGTCGTCCGGGCGGAAGCGCAGCAGCTCGTCGAACGTGAAGTCGGGCGACGAGACCACTTCGCCGCTCTCCAAGGTGATGCCTGTATATTCGACTTGAGCCGTGCTGTAACCTCGCACCGAGCTGGTCTTGCTCCAGCTCATGAATCCCAGATCGGTGAGCGCCAGCGACACTTGCAGGTCGGGCAGTACGTCGTACGTCGCGCCCAGGTCGACGGCGAATCCGTAGCCGGCGGGTTTGATGCTGCCGAGGCCGATGTCGTCGATGCCGAAGTAGGGGCGCTGCGATTCGTCGGTGCGGTAGTCGATCTCGGCGCCCGGAATGTTGGCGTCGATCGATCCCTTGGCTTCGACGGCCCAGCGATCCTGGTGCATGGTGACGTTCATGTAGTCGAAATTGACCTTGGCGCGGGCAAGACCCACCAGCACCTTGGCTTTGGCGCCCACGTAGAGCTTCTCTCCCAGCAGCGGGAACGAGTAGCTGAAGCCTGCATCGAGGTAGGTGCTGGCCGTAGCGCCGAAGTTGCGGATGACGCCTTCTTCGCCGCGCTTGACGAATTCGAACAGCGATTTGGGCAGGTTGATTCCGGCCGCGGCATGCAGGTTGATGTCGAAGGCCCAGAAGTTCTTGCGGTTGCGGGTGAACTTGCCGAATCCGAGGATGTTGGTGCGGACGTCGAGTCCGAGCAGGTTGTTCTCCTTGATGTTGCGCAGGGCTTCGTCGGCCGTGACCGACCGGTCGAAGATCGTGACGAGCTTGCCGTTGCGCGGGTAGAGCACGTCGTCGAGCGCAAGGCTGCTGTTCATGTTGACGTCGATACCGCCTGCTGCGGGGATGTTGAAGTAGCCACGCAGGGGTGCGAACGCCGGATTGAACTGCGTGCGGAACGTCGAACCCTCCATGAAGTAGGCCGTGGGGTTCTGGGCTGCGGCGCCGGTCGCCAGGAAGAGCGCCGCCAGGAGCATGCGGAGTGTTTTCATGAGGCCGCTTGTCAGTAGTTGAGGTTCAGGGCGCCGGTCTTGCGCAGGCTCAGACGGATGGTGACCGGACTCTGCTGGTCGATGACCGTGCCGGGATAGTAGTGTTGCAGGTCGACCGGCACGCGCACCGTGACGTTCGAGGCGCGGGAAAGCGCGCGAAGGTCTTTGGCGTAGATGCGGGTCGAGGGGAGCTGCGTGGTGTCGGCCGCTTCGATAAGGAACGTGGGCACGCGGATGTCGGCCGGCTCGAACGACGGCGAGAGGTTGAGCGTGATCGGCAGCGAACTGATCACCTCGCCCTCGATCGAGAGGGTGTTGACCGGATCGGGGGTGTTTGCGGGATCGAGGTTGGCGGTCAGCATGTCGAGCATGTCGCCCAGGTCGATCGCGCCCAGTTCGTATTCGAGCGTCTCGACGTCGAGCGCCGTCAGGTAGTTGCGGGCCGATTCTTCGGTTTTGGTGCGGATGGCTTCGCTGAGCGTGCTGCCGGTCCGGAACTGCTCCTTGAAAGTTTGCAGGAACAGCGTCTTGGAGACGTTGTCGGGGAGGTTCAGCGTGGCCAGAAACTTGATGCGGTAGTCGCTCCAGGCCAGGTCGGCCACCTGCGCGAGCTTCTCTTCGTTGCGCTTCATCTCGTCGATCAGCGCATCGAGCAGGCGTCCCATGTAGGCGTCTTCGGTGCGCACGCGGTGCAGGTCCACGCAGCCGGCGCCGTCGGGCAGGGATGCGGGGAGCCAGACGTCGGCTTCGGCGAGCATCTGCCGGAGCGAGCCCTTGTCATCGTGGATGTCGTCGAGGGCCACCTTGATGCAGGCCAGGGGCACTTCGAAACACGAGGCGTCGCCGCCGATGGCGATGTGGCCGGTGTCCAGGTCGCTCAGATCGTAGTCGCGGTCGAAACACCCTGCGGCCAGCAGGGCGAGCGGACAGAGCAGCAACAGTTTTTTCATGGGGTTGAAAGCGAGGTTTTTCATTGGGGGTGCGGGCGCAACCGAGTCCTTGGACTTTTCCGGTTCCGGAAACGGGCGTGAAAATGAACGGTTTGCGGCGCAAAGATAATACATTCGGACAATTAAAACAACACGATTATATACCATGTCGTATCAACAATGCTGTAATTTCGTTTCTGTCGGATTTCCGTCAGAAGCCCCCTGCCTGAGGCGGGGGTTCGGGGGTGGGTCGGAACTTGAATACGCGGCCATAGCCGCGAGTTGCAGCAGTCGGATGCAGGATTCAGGATGCAGGTCCAAGGACGCCGGTACATCAAGTATATAGATGGGTAGAACAATATTGCGGATGATTTGTACCGGGTCTGTCGGGCGTGCTTGCAGCGTGTGCCGTGCAGGCTGTTTCTGGCGCGGCAGACTAATCGTTCTTTCGGGGCATGTTTTCTCGCCTCGGCATAGCTCAAGCAAGCTTGGCTCTGCGCTCGGCTTGCCGGAAACGTTCCCTTTGGGCAAGTTTTCTCGCCTCGGCATAGCTCAAGCATGGCTTGGCTCTGCGCTCGGCTTGCCGAAAACGTTCCCTTTGGGCATGTTTTCTCGCCTCGGCATAGCTCGAACAAGTTCGGCTCTGCGCTCGGCTTGCCGGAAACGTTCCCTTTGGGCAAGTTTTCTCGCCTCGGCATAGCTCAAGCAAGCTTGGCTCTGCGCTCGGCTTGCCGGAAACGTTCCCTTTGGGCAAGTTTTCTCGCCTCGGCATAGCTCAAGCATGGCTTGGCTCTGCGCTCGGCTTGCCGAAAACGTTCCCTTTGGGCATGTTTTCTCGCCTCGGCATAGCTCGAACAAGTTCGGCTCTGCGCTCGGCTTGCCGAAAACATTCATAATGCTTACCTTTGTCTCGTATGGCCGAACATGCGAAAACCGATCTCAAGGAGCAGGTGGCTCTCCTGCCGCTGTCGCCGGGCGTCTACCAGTTCGTGGACCGCTCGGGCAAGATCATCTATGTGGGCAAGGCCAAGAGCTTGCGCAAGCGCGTGTCGTCCTACTTCGTGCAAAGCCGCGAGCACAGCGCCAAGGTGCGCGTACTGGTGAAGCAGATCGTCGAAATCCGTCACATCGTCGTCGACAGCGAAACCGACGCCCTGCTGCTGGAGAATTCGCTCATCAAGACTCTGCAGCCGCGCTACAACATCCTGCTCAAGGACGACAAGACCTACCCCTGGATCGTGGTGCGGCGCGAGCACTTCCCGCGCGTGCAGTCGACCCGGCAGCTCGTGCGCGACGGGTCGCAATATTTCGGTCCCTACGGTTCGATGATGATGCAGCACAGCATGCTGGAGTTCATCCGCGAGGTGGTGCCCCTGCGCACCTGCAAGCTCAACCTTGCGCCCGAGTCGATCGCGCGCGGCAAATATTCGGTCTGCCTCCAATATCACCTCGGCAATTGCAAGGGTCCCTGCGTGGGGCTTCAGTCGGAAGAGGATTACGGCCGGCAGGTGGAGCTCGTGACGTCGATCCTCAAGGGCGACCTGCGGCCGGTGCGCAGTTATCTCGAGGGCGAGATGGCCCGGGCCGCCGAAGCGCTGAAGTTCGAGCAGGCGCAGCGTTTCAAGCAGCGGATCGACGCACTGGACCACTACGCCGGCAAGTCGGTGATCGTCAGCGCCCGCATCGTCGATGTCGACGTCTTTTCGCTCCTGCCCGACGACGATGTGGCCTATTGCAACTTCGTGCGCATCCGCCACGGTTCGGTCGTGGGCGTTTCGACCGTGCGTCTCTCGACGGGAGTCGGCGCCGACGAGCGCGACATGCTCACGCTGGCCATCCAGCATGCGGTCGAGAACATTGCCGACGGCGAGCTGGCCCGCGAGGTGATCGTGCCTTTCCTGCCTTCCACGACGCTGCTGTTCGACGGTGTGACCTTCACCGTGCCCAAGCGGGGCGAGAAGCTCGATTTGCTGGAGTTTTCGCGCAAGAGCGCCCGCATCTACCGCGCCGAGCAGCTCAAGAACCTCGAAATCAAGAATCCCGAGCGCCACACCGACCGGCTGATGACGGCCTTGCAGAAGGAACTGCGCCTCGACCGCCAGCCGCGCCACATCGAGTGTTTCGACAACTCCAACCTCCAAGGCAGCCATCCCGTGGCGTCGTGCGTGGTCTTCCGCGACGGCAAGCCCTCGCGCAAGGAGTACCGCCATTTCAATGTCAAGACCGTCGAGGGGCCCGACGACTACGCCTCCATGCGCGAGATCGTCTACCGGCGTTACAGCCGCCTGGTGGCCGAGGGTGCCGAACTGCCCGATCTGATCATCGCCGACGGCGGCAAAGGGCAGATGGGGGCCATCCACGAGGTGCTGGAGCATCTGCAGCTGGACATTCCCATCGCCGGTCTGGCCAAGGATGCCCGCCATCGCACGGCCGAACTGCTTTGCGGTTATCCGCCCCTGTTGGTTGGGCTGCGTCCCACGTCGCCGCTCTTCCACCTGCTTTCGCATATACAGGAGGAGGTGCACCGTTTCGCGATCTCCTTCCATCGTCAGAAACGCAGCAAGGATTTCATCCACAGCGAGCTGGAGCAGATTCCCGGCGTCGGCGAAAAAACCGTCCGCGAGCTTCTGCAGCACTTCCGCACCGTCGCCAAGGTCAAGGCCGCCAGTTTCGAGGAGCTCGCTGCTCTCGTCGGCGAGGCCCGGGCGCGCAAAATCCGCACGTCCTTCCATCCCGAGGTGTAGTTTGCGGCCGGTGGCGTTTTTCGGGGCTCCGCTTTCTCTTTCAATTGCTGCTTACTTACCCGCAGCCTTTCCTCCTTTTCTTCCTCCGGTGTTCGCCTTGCAGGTTGTCGGGCGCTGTTTCCGGGGTTTTCTTATCCTGCGTGAAAATAATTGCCGACGGAGGATTGCGAATCGTGAATTTTTATTATCTTTGCAGTCCCGATTCTACATGGAATGCGGTTTGCCCGGATGGCGGAATCGGTAGACGCGTTGGTCTCAAACACCAATGACAGCAATGTCGTGCCGGTTCGACCCCGGCTCCGGGTACAAAGTCAATCTGCTGCAAAACAGCAGATTGTTTTTTTGTGCCGGGGTCTTCCTCCGGTTACCTCGGTCGCGGAACCCCGCGCCGTCATGTCGACGACCGCGGCGCTCCCTTCGGTGAAATCGGACGTAGTCCGACATTCGACCCCGGCTCCGGGTACAAAGTCAATCTGCTGCAAAACAGCAGATTGTTTTTTTTGGCCGGGGTCTTCCTCCGGTTACCTCGGTCGGGAACCTTTTATTATTATAATAAGGAGCGCCGTCTATTCGGGGCCGGCGAGCGCGTCGATGACCAGCCGGTTGGCCCGATCGACGGTGGCGGTGTCGAGCGAAGCCAGGTAGATCCGCGTCGTGGCTTCCGAGTTGTGGCCCATGCTTTCGCTGATGACCGAGAGCGGGATCTCCTTGCTGCGGGCGATGCTGGCCCAGGTGTGGCGCGCGACATAGAGCGTCAGGGGCGCTTCGAGCCCGATCTGTCTGCCCAGCGCTTTCAGCCCGCAGTTGATCCGATAGCCGATGTTTTTGTATTGGCCGTGTTCGTTGCCCGGCGTGCGGATGATCGGCAGCAGGTACTCCGTCCCGGCATTGGGGTGGCGGTCGACGATCTCTTGCATGCATGGCTCCCAGCGGATGGCGAGCGGCTGTCCCGTCTTCTGCCGGCGGTAGGTCAGCATGCCCGCCTTCAGGTCGGAACGCCTGAGAAAGGCCATGTCCACGAACGACATGCCGCGGGTGTAGAAACTGAAAAGAAACATGTCGCGTGCGAATCCGAGCGCAGGGCTGCCGGTCAGCTCCATGTTGCGGATGCGGCGTATGGCTTCCAGCGGGATGGCGCGCTTGACCGTCTTGTCGATGCCTGTGTAGACATGGCGGAAAGGGTAGGTCTGCAGCGCCAGCCCCTTCTCCACGGCCCGATTGTAGGCCGCCCGCAGTATGCGCATGTAGAACGATGAGGTGTTTTTGCAGACGCCCGTTTCCCGGAGCCATGTTTCGTAGGCGGCCGTCACGTCGGCGGTCATCTCGTCGGGTTGCAGGTTGCGGCCTCCGCGGAAGCGGGTGAAGCTCCGCAGGGTCGTGTCGTAGGTCTCGGCGGTGCGCAGCCGCCCGTGTTCGTGCAGGCGGGCGATGGTTTCGTGCATGAGTTCGAAAAAACCGGTCGGCGGGGTGTCGAAGGCCGCTGCGAGTTCTTCGTGGGTGTAGTCGGGATTCTGCCGTTCGAGTCGTTTCATGGTCTGTTCAAGACGCTCCACGTCGCGGTCGATGCGCTCCTGCAGGTCGGCCAGGTAGCGGCGCCGCTCTCCCGTCGGGGGCAGCAGGATGCGCCGGGTGCGGTCGTTCCACTCCTGGGGGAGGAGCCGGTAGCCGGTGCGGATCGGTCGGGCCGTGCGGTTGCGGATGATCCGGTAGAACAGGACACCCTCTCTTCCCTCGACCGTCGAGGGGCGGAATTTTACTTTGATCGTTGCCATATATAGAAAATTTGGGTTGCGTCGATGGCAAATTTCGGCAGTTTTTCCGTTTGTGTATCCGGGTTGGCGTCCGCAAGAGGTTAGAATGCCGGGAGATAGGCTTCCCGGAGGCGCCGCAGACGGGAGATGCGCTTCGCCGGGGAGGCTGCGATGCGATTTTTTGATTCCGAATTCTTAGTTTTTGTTCCGAATTTTATAACTTTGCGCCACGACCGGAAAAATCCAAAAAAAAACGAAATAGCAATGGGAAGAGCCTTTGAATATCGCAAAGCGCGAAAAATGAAGCGCTGGGGACACATGGCCCGCACTTTCACCAAGTTGGGCAAGGAGATCGAAATCGCCGTAAAGGCGGGCGGTCCCGACCCCTCGGGCAACACGCGCCTGCGCATTCTGATCCAGAACGCCAAGGCCGAGAACATGCCCAAGGAGAACGTCGAACGCGCCATCAAGCGTGCTTCGGAGAAGGACGCGGCCGATTACAAGGAGGTCGTATACGAAGGCTACGGCCCCCACGGCGTGGCGTTCCTGGTCGAGACTGCGACCGACAACACCAACCGCACGGTGGCCAACGTGCGCATGCACTTCAACAAGTGCGGCGGTACGCTGGGCAACAGCGGTTCGGTGGCTTTCATGTTCGACCACAAGTGCATCTTCAAGTTCAAGGCTGCGGCAGGCGCCGATGCCGAGGAACTGGAGTTGGAGATGATCGATTTGGGAGTCGACGAGTTCTATGTGGAAGAGGACGGCATTACGGTCTACGCTCCCTACGAGTCGTTCGGCGCTATCCAGAAGTGGTTGGACGACAAAGGATTCGAGATCGTGTCGGGTGAGTCGGCCTACCTGCCCACCGACACCAAGGAGCTGGACGCCGAGGGCCGCGAGTCGGTCGAGAAGCTCGTCGAGCGTCTGGAGGAGGACGACGACGTGACCAACGTCTACCACACGATGAAGGAGCCGGAAGAGGAGTAGTTCCGACGAGCAGTATAAGCGAGGGGGCAAGCCGATGCTTGCCCCCTCGTGCGTTTATTCGAACCGTACGAACTGCTGCCCGGAGGTGAGACAGAAGGGGCAGTAGGGCTCGCAATAGTTGGATACGAAGATGTTGCCGCAGCGCGGGCAGACCAGGTAGGACCACTCCTCGTCCGTTTCGTCGCAGCCCAGACACCGGTGCATGAGCACCGTGTGGCGCATGTCGACCGACGAGGACCAGGTCAGCAGCCGCGCGGCATAGCGGTTGTTTCGGGCGATGGCGCGGTCGATTTCGTTGCACTTGCATTCGCGGGCCGTGCGGAGTTCGTAGGCGATGCTGCGTTCGAGATTGCCGTCGGTGTTGCCGTGGAATACGATGATGCGGGTCGGCGGAAGGTAGCTGCCGCCTAACTGGCGGATGGCTTCGCGGCAGTTCTGTTCCTGGAGCCGCTCGGAGAGCGCCATGGCGCGGAAAAGCCGCGCCACCTGCCCGCGGCTCTCCTGTTCGGCGATGCCGGCGAAGTGGTCGTACTGCGTCGACTTGACATGCTTACGGCGGCAGCAGGCGTCGAGGTCGGCGATGGTCTCGCGCCACGGGATTTCGACTTCGTGGCGGCGGGGGTGGGTGGCCGAATAGTAGATCCAGGTCAGAATGGCCGTCGAGACGACGAAAAGCAGGAGAATGAAGAGCGGTCGCAGTTTCATGGCATGTCATCGATAGGGAAAGCCTACCGGTGCATTTTTTGTGCCAGCCCCCGATGCTCCGGCGCGCGTTTTTCGGGGTCGGCTTCTCCGCGTGCGTGCGCCGGGTGCTTCCGTTGCGGAAAAGATCGTCCGGCGATGTTCTGAAACGCTCCCGACCGTTCGGCGGCCGCTGTCGCAGGACGCTGTCCGGTTGTTTCTGCCGGACGCCCCGGCCGTTTCAGCCCCGTCTGTTTGCGAAGTCCCGGTTCCGGCCATTTGCGGAGCGTTCTTTGCGGCTGGCCGTGTCGGCGTGGGACGGGCCGCCCCTTCGATCGCGAAACTCTCCCGCCGGGTAGTACACCGTTCGGAAAATTTTCGTAACTTTGTCTTCATAAACAGCATTGCATGGAATACAAAATCGGAAAGGATGCCCGGTGCGCCGTCATCGGCTACGGCAGCTGGGCCACGGCCATCGTGGGCCTGCTCGCAGCCAACGAAGCGCGCGTGGGCTGGTATGTCCGCAATCCCGAAGTCCTGGAGGGGCTCCGCTCCGAAGGGCGCAATCCGCGCTACCTGGCCGACCTGGAGTTCGACATGGAGCGCATCGCCGTCTCGGACGATCTCAACGAAGTGGTGCGGGGCGCCGACGTTGTCATCCTGGCGGCTCCTTCGGCCTATCTGAAGGATTTCCTCGCGCCGCTCACCGTGTCGCTCGCCGACAAGTTCGTCGTTTCGGCCATCAAGGGCATCATCCCCGGCGACTGCTACAAGACCGTCGTTGAATATATCCATGATGAGTACGGGCTGCCTTACAAACAGCTGGGTCTCGTCACCGGACCGTCGCATGCCGAGGAGGTGTCGCGCGGCAAGCTGACCTACCTTACGGTGGTCTGCACCGATCCGGAGAATGCCCAGGTCATCGGCCGCAAGTTTGCGGCGCCCTACATCAAGCTGAGCTACTCCACCGACCTCTACGGCGTCGAATATGCCGCCATCCTCAAGAACATCTATGCTTTGGCCGTGGGTATCGCCGTCGGGCTGGGCTACGGCGACAACTTTCTGGCCGTGCTGATCGCCAACGGCGCCGGCGAAGTGAAACGTTTTCTGGACGAAAGCTATCCCGATGCGCGCGAAACGCTCGTCTCGGCCTATGTGGGCGACCTGCTGGTGACCTGCTATTCGGTCCACAGCCGCAACCGCCGTCTGGGTCTGCTGATCGGTCACGGATGCACCGTGCGCAGCGCGTTGAACGAAATGACGATGGTGGCCGAAGGCTACTTCGCCGCCGACTGCATCCGCCACATCAACACCCGCCACCGGGTCGAGATGCCCATCGCCGAGATGGTCTACAAGGTCCTCTACCAGGGCGCGTCGCCGCGGCGCAGCATGAAGGAGCTGATTCCCAAATTAATCTGACACGATATGAATACTTTGACTCTCGACATCCGCAAATCCGGCATCGAGGTTACGGCCGACATGAAGGCCAAGGCACAGGCCGCCAACGCACTGCTCCACTCGGGCAAGGGTGCGGGCAACGACTTTCTGGGGTGGGTGCACCTCCCGTCGTCGATCTCCGGCGCCGATCTCACGGCCATCGAATCCGCCGCAGCCAAGCTCCGCGCCAAGGCCGATCTGGTCGTCTGCATCGGCATCGGTGGTTCCTACCTGGGCGCCAAGGCGGTGCTCGAAGCGATGAGCGATCCGTTCCGGCTTCTGCGCAAGGAGCGGAAGGACCCCACGGTGGTCTTCGCCGGACAGAACATCTCGGAGGACTACATCCATGCGTTGATGGAGGCTTCGAAAGAACACTCCGTTGCCGCCATCGTCATTTCCAAGTCGGGAACCACCACCGAGCCCGCCATCGCTTTCCGGTTGATCAAGGCTGCCATCGAGCAGCGCTACGGCAAGGCCGAGGCCGCCGAACGCATCGTTGCCGTGACCGACAAGGCCCGCGGTGCGCTGAAGACGCTGGCCACCGACGAGGGCTATCCCACGTTCGTTATTCCCGACGATGTCGGCGGCCGTTTCTCGGTGCTGACTCCCGTGGGACTGCTGCCGCTGGCCGTTGCCGGCGTCGACATCCGGGCTCTGGTGCGCGGTGCGCAGGAGATGGAGGCGGCTACCGACGAAAAGGTCGCTTTCGACGAAAATCCTGCGGCGATCTACGCCGCCGTGCGCAATGCACTCTATGCCAACGGTAAGAAGATCGAAATTCTGGGTTCCTACGAGCCGCAGCTGCAGTATGTCAACGAGTGGTGGAAGCAGCTTTACGGCGAGAGCGAGGGCAAGCAGGGTAAGGGTATCTTCCCGGCCAGCGTGACCCTCACGGCCGATCTTCATTCGATGGGCCAGTACATCCAGGAGGGCGAACGCACGCTTTTCGAGACGATCATTTCGGTCGGGGAGCCCGCCTCCAAGGTGACGATCGATGCCGACGGGGAGAACCTCGACGGGCTCAACTTCCTGGCCGGCAAGCGCATTTCGGAGGTCAACCGCATGGCCGAACTGGGCGTGCAGCTCGCCCATGTCGACGGCGGCGTGCCCAACATCCGCATCGGGATTCCGCGCATCGACGCCCATACGGTCGGCGGTCTGCTCTACTTCTTCGAGAAGGCGTGCGGCATCAGCGGCTACCTGCTCGGCGTCAATCCGTTCGACCAGCCGGGTGTCGAGGCCTACAAGAAGAACATGTTCGCACTGCTGGACAAACCCGGTTACGAGGAGGCGTCCAAGGCGATCAAGGCGCGGTTGTAGTTCCGCCGTGTCGCACGAGTTCCGGCGTCTTTCCGCGCGCTTTTACCTTTGCCGCGCTTTTAGTGCGGCTGCGTCCGAAGCGAATCCCTGCGGGGGTTCGCTTTTTTTTGCCCGCACGATGACCGATGCGGAGGCGGGATGCAGGGAGGGTGTTCGGCGGTCGCTCCATGCGATTTGCCGATGGGGAATGGCTTGTGTGCGGTTCAGTCGGGTCATGGAAAAGGAACATGTCCGGTTCAAGAAAAGGTTTTCTTTCGGATAGTTTCTCGCCTCGGCATAGCCCGAACAGGTGCGGCTGTGTTCTCGACTCGGGAAAAGACTGAAAAAAAATCTTGCGGAAAATGCCGAATATTTGACGGCTTTTTTCTACCTTTGTGCGGTACGTGCGCACATGCGGAAACAATGCTCCGGCCGGCGAAGTCCGGGACGCGCGGACGACTGGCAGTTAGCCGATTACGAAAACCGATACGAAACACCCCATGGGACTTTTTTCACTGACACAGGAGTTGGCCATCGACCTGGGCACAGCCAATACGCTCATTCTCTACAACGAGAAGGTGGTGGTCGACGAACCCTCGATCGTGGCGCTCGACGTGCACACGGGCAAACTGGTGGCCATCGGCAGCCAGGCGCGCAACATGCACGAGAAGACCAACCCCAATATCAAGACGATCCGTCCGTTGAAGGACGGCGTGATCGCCGACTTCAACGCTACGGAGCTGATGCTCCGCGGCATGCTCAAGAAGGTTAAGACTTCGGGCAGTCTCTTCGCTCCCTCGCTGCGCATGGTGATCTGCATCCCGTCGGGTTCGACCAACGTCGAAATCCGCGCCGTGCGCGATTCGGCCGAGCACGCCGGCGGCCGCGAGGTCTACATGATCTACGAGCCGATGGCCGCGGCACTCGGTGCCGGACTCGATGTCGAGGCGCCCGAGGGCAACATGGTCATCGACATCGGCGGCGGTACTTCCGAGATCGCCTGCATCTCGCTGGGCGGCATCGTCTGCTCGGAGTCGGTCAACGTGGCGGGCGACGTCTTCACCAACGATATCCAGAGCTACGTGCGCCAGCAGCATAACATCCGCATCGGCGAACGTACGGCCGAGGCGATCAAGTGTTCGGTGGGCGCCGCCGTCTCCGACCTCGACGAGGAGCCGGAGGATTTCGTGGTCACGGGCCCCAACATGCTGACGGCACTGCCCCAGACCGTGGCGCTCTCCTACAGCGAGATCGCCTACGCCCTGGAAAAGTCGCTCACCAAGATCGACGCGGCACTGATGAAGGTGCTCGAATCGATGCCCCCCGAGCTCTATGCCGACATCGTGAAGAACGGCATCTACCTCGCCGGCGGCGGTGCCCTCATCAAGGGTCTCGACCGGCGTCTGACCGAGAAGACCGGCCTGCCGTTCCATATCGCCGAAGATCCCTTGCGGGCTATCGCGCGCGGTACGGGCATCGCCTTGAAGAACATCAACCGTTTCTCGTTCCTGATGAAGTAGACGCTTCCCGGCGGCGGATGCGATGTCCGGCAGGCCGGGGCAAGAAATAGTGATAATCAATTGTTTGCGGATTGCGGGCCCTCTGCCCGCAATCTTGGATTAGGTAACTTCGCAATCTCCAATCTCTCGGAACCGTGCGCAAACTCATCGAGTTCATCCGCAGCGTCTATGTCGTGGCGTTGTTCGTGGCGCTGGAGGCGGTGGCCGTCGGCTACTACGCGCGTTCGACCTGTTATACCCAGGCGCGCCTGCTGGCCCGGTCGAATGCCGCGGCGGGTGCCGTACACGGTTTTTCTGCCGGCGTGCGGCGTTACTTCAGCCTCGGGACGGAGAACAAGGCCCTGCTCGAACGGGTCGCCTATCTTGAGGAGCGGCTGGCCCAGTATGACGAGGCGGCCAACATCGCCCGTCTGCGCAAGTACATGACCGAGATCGGCGGTTCGAAATACCGCGTCATGACCGCTACGGTGGTCTCCAATTCGATCAACCGCACGCAGAACTTCATCACCATCAATCGCGGTTACGGCGACGGCGTGGTGCCCGACATGGCCGTCCTCACGCCCGGCGGCGCAATGGTGGGGTATATCATCGACTGCACCGACCGCTATTCGGTGGCGATGCCCGTGCTCAATACGTCGTTCCGCGCCAGCGGCAAGCTGGAGGGCGCCGATTATTTCGGCTCGGTCTACTGGGACGGCGCCGACCCCCACACGGTGCTGTTCGGCGAATTGTCCAAATATTCCGAGCCCAAGCTGGGACAGGAGGTCGTGACCACGGGTTTCTCGCAGTTCTTCCCCGAGGACGTGCTCATCGGCCGGGTCGAGCGCGTCTCGATGAACGAAACCCGCACCGCTTTCACGGTCCGCGTGCGTCTGGCCGCCGAATTCTCCAAACTGACCGACGTCATCCTGGTGGAAAACCGCGATGCCAACGAAATCATCGGGTTGGAGAAGAGCGAGGGCGTGGAAGAGTATATCCGTAACGAATAACCGATGTTGCGCATAGTCACATATTCGCTGCTTTTCGTGGTCACCGTGTTGTTGCAGGTCTTCCTGTTCGACAACCTCTCGGTGAGCATCTATCTCAATCCGCTGATCTACGTGGCTTTCATCGTTCTGTTGCCCGTCGACACGTTCGCCGTGTGGCTTCTGTTCGCCGGGGTGGTCATGGGCGCTACGATGGATTTCCTGATGGGTACGGCCGGCATCAACACCATTGCCACGGTGCTGATCGCTTTCGTGCGTCCGTTCCTTCTCACGAATCTCTACGGCCGCGATGACCTGCGCGACGGCGGCGTCCCCTCGCCCGAGCGGCTCGGACACCATGTCTTTCTCGATTACCTGGTCATCCTCGTGGTGCTGCACCACGCCGTCTTCTTCACGTTCGAGGCTCTGTCGTGGAGCCATGCGCTGCGTACCGTCGTGCGTACCATCGCCAGCGGCTCCGTCACCGTGGCCGTCGTGTGGCTGCTCACACGCATCTTCACCGCCAAATTCGTAGCCCGTCTATGAACGGTCCCGCCGACAGCCTTTTCCGCATGCGGCTCCTGCAGGGGGTCGTGCTGCTGGTCTTCGCCTTGTTGATCGGCCGCCTGGCGTGGCTGCAGCTCTTCGACGAGCGCTACGAGGAGATGGCCAAGGCCAACGTGCTGCGTCATGTGGTGCTCTATCCGCCGCGCGGCGAGGTGCTCGACCGCAACGGTGAGTTCCTGGTGCAGAGCCGCGAGTGCTACGACCTGATGGTCATCGCCCGCGAGATCGACAAGCGCGGTTTCGACACCGTGCGTCTGTGCGAGGTGCTCAACATCCCCATCGAGCGCGTCAGGCGCGAATTGGCCAACGCCCGCATGCGTCCGCGAGCGCCGCGTCTGGTGGCCAGCTACATCGCCAAGGAGGACAAACTGCGTTTCGATGAGTGCAATTTCCGCGGTTTCTACACCGTCTACCGCACCGTGCGGCGCTATCCGCGCAAGGTGGGAGGCAACCTGCTGGGTTTCGTCAGCGAGGTGACGGCCGAATACCTCAAGCGCCATCCCTACTACCAGGCCGGCGACTACGTGGGCCTCACCGGCGTGGAGTCGGCCTACGAGACGGTGTTGCGCGGCAACAAGGGAGTGAAGATCCAGGAGATCGACACCCACGGCGAGATCAAGGGTTCCTACATGGACGGTCATTACGATTCGCTGCCCGATCCCGGCCGCTCGATCGTCAGCACGATCGATGCCCGGCTCCAGCTCCTGGGCGAGGAGCTCATGCGCGGCAAGGTGGGCGCCGCCGTGGCCATCGAGCCTTCGACGGGTGAGATTCTGATGATGGTCTCGTCGCCCACCTACGACCCCGACGAGCTGGTCGGCCGCCAGCGCGGCAACAACTACATGCGCATGCTCCGCAACAAGCGGCGCCCGCTCTTCAACCGCGCCGTGAAAGCCAAGTATCCTCCCGGATCCACCTTCAAGGTAGTGCAGGGCCTCATCGGGTTGCAGGAGGGCGTGCTGCGGCCCTCCGATCTTCACGAATGCCACATGGGCTATCAGGTCGGCCGCCAGCGCATGGCCTGCCACGCCCATTCGTCGCCGCTCGACCTGCGCTTCGCCGTGGCCACTTCGTGCAACGCCTACTTCTGCTATGTCTTCCGCGACATCCTCGACAATCCCAAGTACGGCGGTGTCAAGGAGGGCTTCGACGTCTGGAAAGAGTATGTCCACAGCTTCGGTTTCGGGCGCAAGCTCGGCTCCGACTTCCTCGACGAGGGCCACGGCTATGTCCCCGACCTCGAGTTCTACAACCGGCGCTACCGTCGGTCGTGGAATTCGCTCACGCTGCTTTCGCTCTCCATCGGTCAGGGCGAGCTGGGCTGTACGCCGCTGCAGCTGGCCAACCTCGCCGCCATCGTCGCCAACCGCGGTTATTACTACATTCCCCACATCGTCCGCCGGATCGAGGGGCAGGATTCGCTCGACGCCCGTTTCTACGAGCGCCACTATACGATGGTCGATCCCAAATATTTCGAGCCCATCGTCGACGGCATGTGGCGCGGCGTCAATGTCGCCGGCACCTCGACCGACGCCTATCTGGAGGGTTGGGACGTCTGCGGCAAGACCGGTACGGCCCAGAACCCCCATGGCAAGGACCACTCGACGTTCCTGTCGTTCGCGCCGCGCAACAATCCCCGCATCGCCATCTCGGTCTACGTCGAGAACGGCGGTTACGGCGCTGCGGCCGCGCTGCCCATCGCCAGCCTGCTGGAGGAGTTCTACCTCACGGACACCATCCGGCGTCCCGAGTTGCTCCAGCGCATCAAGAACATGAATATCTATTACCCCTCCTATGACCGTTAGCCGTTTTTCCGGAATCTTCGGGCACCTCGACCTGTGGACGATCCTGCTCTATGCCGTCATCGTCGTCCTGGGGGCCGTGTCGATCTTCTCCGCGTCGTATAACGAGAATTCGGTCAACATGTTCGCCTCGTCGCATTTCTACATGAAGCAGGCCGTCTGGATCGGCATCGCTTCGTGCGCCGCGCTCGTCGTGCTGCTGCTCGACAAGCGGTTCTTCCACATGCTCGCCTACCCGGCTTATTTCGCCGGCCTGGCCGTGCTCGTCGCCGCATTGTTCTTCGGCCGCGAGGTCAACGGCGCCAAGGCGTGGTTCGAATTCGGCTCGGTGCGCATCCAGCCCGTCGAGTTCGTTAAGATCGCTACGGCGCTGGCGCTGGCCCGCGCCATGAGTTCCTATTCTTTCTCGATCAACCGGCCCGGCGACCTGCTGAAGGTGGGGATGATCATCTGCATGCCGCTCATGATCATCATCCTGCAGAACGACACCGGTTCGGGCATCGTGCTGGGTTCGTTTCTCTTCGTCCTCTACCGCGAGGGGCTCAACAAGTGGCTCTGCATCCCCATTCTGCTGATCGCCACGCTCTTCATCACGTCGTTCCTCCTCTCGTCGACTGCGCTGCTGATTCTGCTGATCCTCATCTGCACCCTCTCCGAGGCCATGATGAGCGGCGAGTGGCGGTCGCGCATCGTCTACCTGGCGGCGCTGGCTCTGAGCAGTCTGCTCATCTGGCTCGTCATGCACTTCGCCGCTCCCGGAGCCGTCACGTTCTACGGTGCGTTGCTCGCCGTCACCTTCCTGTCGTTCTTCTTCATCGCCGCCTACGCCTACCGGGCCAACCTGCGCAGCATCTTCCTGCCCGTGGCCCTTTTCGTCGGGGCGCTCATCTTCCTCTCGACCACGGGGTATATCTTCGACAACATTCTGAAACCCCACCAGCAGAACCGCATCCTCAGTTTCCTGGGCATCCGCAGCGATCCGCTGGGCATCGACTACAACGTCAACCAGTCGAAGATCGCCATCGGCTCGGGCGGCTGGACGGGCAAGGGCTTTTTGCAGGGTACGCAGATCAAGTACGGGTTCGTGCCCGAGCGGCATACCGACTTCATCTTCTGCACCGTCGGCGAGGAGTGGGGTTTTCTCGGCGCCACCGCCGTGCTGATTCTCATGTGTCTGTTGATCATGCGGCTGATGCGCATGGGCGAGCGGCAGCAGGAGCCTTTCGGACGCGTCTATTGTTATTGCGTGGCATCCATTCTGCTGTTCCACGTTCTGGTCAACGTCGGCATGACCATCGGTCTGATGCCCGTCATGGGCATTCCGCTGCCCTACATGAGCTACGGCGGTTCGTCGCTGGTCGCCTTCACCATGCTGTTGTTCATCGCCGTGCGGCTCGACGCCTCCACACGGCAGTTCCCTTTGGAAAGTCAGATGCCATGATCCGTTTCTCTCCTGTCGGTCTCTCCGCCCGTGAGGTTGCCGAAAGCCGGCGCCTCCACGGCGACAATGTCATCGCTCCGCCGCGCGACGAGCCGGCTTGGAGACTTCTCGCCGAAAAGTTCCGCGATCCGATCATCAAGGTGCTGTTGTTCGCTGCCGTACTGTCGCTCGCGATCGGCTGCGTGCGCTCCGACTTCACCGAGTCGATCGGCATTCTCTGCGCCATCGTCCTTGCCACCTGCGTCGGGTTCTTCTTCGAGTGGGATGCCCGGCGGCGCTTCCGGCGTCTCAATCGGGTCAACGACGACATCGCCGTGAAGGTCATGCGCGACGGTGCCATGCGCTCCGTTCCGCGGCGCGAGGTGGTCGTCGGCGACTTGGTTGTCATCGAGAGCGGCGAGACCGTGCCCGCCGACGGCGAGCTGGTAGAGGCCGTATCGCTCAAGATCGACGAATCGACCCTCACGGGCGAACCCGAGGTGGACAAGACCGTCGATGCGGCCCATTTCGATTCCGAGGCCACCTATCCTTCCAACATCGTGCTGCGCGGAACGACCGTCGCCGACGGCTACGGACGCTTGGTCGTCACCGCTGTGGGCGACCGGACCGAGGCCGGGCGCGTGACCGAGCAGGCCGCGGCGCCGAACGAGGAGCCTACGCCGCTCGACCGTCAGCTGAAGCGTCTTTCGCGCTTGATCGGCCGGGTCGGCGTCGGACTGGCCGTTGTCATTTTCTGCATTCTGCTGGGCAAGGCGTTGTTTTTCAGCGATCTGTTGCATAACGACTGGCTCGTCGTTTCGCAGCATGTCCTGCACCTCTTCATGGTTTCGGTGGCCATCATCGTCATGGCCGTGCCCGAGGGGCTGCCCATGAGCATCACCTTGTCGCTCGCCATGTCGATGCGGCGCATGCTCCGGACCAACAACCTGGTGCGGCGGATGCATGCATGCGAGACGATGGGCGCCGTGACGGTCATCTGCACCGACAAGACCGGCACGCTGACGCAGAACCGCATGCACGTGCAGGAGCTGGAGCGCTATGATACGCTGCCCGAGCGCGATTTCGCCGAAATCGTCGCGGCCAATTCCACCGCATTCCTCGATGCCGAGGGGCGCATCCTCGGCAATCCGACCGAAGGGGCGCTGCTCGCATGGCTGAACGAGCACGGTTTTTCTTATGAATCGCTGCGGGCGGGTGCCGCGATTGTCGACCGGCTCACCTTCTCGACCGAACGCAAATACATGGCTACCATCATCCGCAGCGGTGTTTCCGGCCGGCGGGTGCTGTGTGTCAAGGGGGCGCCCGAGATCGTGCGGGCCATGTGCGCCGACGACGGCAGGGAAGCGTGCGTGGCCGCGCAGCTGGCCGCTTTCCAGAGCCGTGCCATGCGTACGCTGGGCATCGCGTGGGCCGAGACCGATGCGTCGACATGCCGGGAAGCCGTGGCCCGCGGCGGACTGCATTTTGCGGCCGTGGCGGCGATCGCCGATCCGGTGCGCGCCGATGTTCCGGCCGCCGTGCAGCGTTGCCGGCAGGCGGGTATCGGCATCAAGATCGTCACGGGCGACACTTCGGCGACCGCCTGCGAGATCGCCCGGCAGACGGGTCTGTGGGACGATGCCGCCGACGGCGACGCCAACCGCATGACGGGTGCGGAGTTCGCTGCGGCAAGCGACGAGGAGCTGCTGGGTCGCGTTCGTGCGCTCAAGGTTCTTTCCCGTGCCCGGCCTTTGGACAAACAGCGCCTGGTGCGCCTCTTGCAGCGTTGCGGCGAAGTGGTGGCCGTCACGGGCGACGGCACCAACGATGCCCCGGCGCTCAACTTCGCCCATGTCGGGCTCTCGATGGGCTCGGGAACCTCCGTGGCCAAGGAGGCCTCGGACATTACGTTGCTGGACGATTCGTTTTCCTCCATCGCCACGGCCGTCATGTGGGGTCGGTCGCTCTACCGCAACATCCAGCGGTTCGTGCTCTTTCAGCTGACGATCAACTTCGCGGCCATCGTCATCTGTCTGGCCGGTGCGATCTTCGGCACCGAAATGCCGCTCACCGTGGTGCAGATTCTGTGGATCAACATCATTATGGACACCTTCGCCGCCATGGCGATGGCGTCGCTGCCGCCCAACGCCGAGGTGATGAACGAGAAGCCGCGGCCGCGCGACGAATTCATCATCACGCCCGCCATGGCGCGCACGATCTTCGTCTGCGGCGGTGCGATGGTGGCCCTGCTGCTGGGGATGCTGCTGCGCTGGAGTGTCGGCGGGGCCGAACTAACCCTGCGGCAGCTCACCCTCTTTTTCTCCGTCTTCGTCTTCATGCAGTTCTGGAACATGTTCAACGCCAAAGGGTTCGAAACCAGCCATTCGGTTTTCCGTTCGTTGAAAGGGGGCCGTGAATTCTTTCTGATCCTTGCGGCCATCGGCGTCGGGCAGGTGGTCATCGTCGAGCTGGGCGGTGAGGTGTTCCGCACGGTGCCGCTCACGTGGCAGGAGTGGTTGATCCTCATCGGTGCCACTTCGTGTTTCGCGCTGGCGGGCGAGGCCGTCCGTGCCTTGCGGCGCCGGCAGTTCCGATAGGTAGATGCTGGACGCAGCGCACGGGAAAGGCACGTGCCCGGCTTCCGATACCCAGGGGATCGACTTCGGCGGCACGGAACCCGAACACCCCTGCAAGCCGAACGCCCAAGGCCAAGGGCGAAGAAGAGTACATCGTACCGTGTTCGCCCACTTTGTCCAATGCCCCCGAGCCGTCGTGGCGGCTGCCCGCAGCAGGCATTGTAAAGCAATCGCTCGAAGGAATGCGGCGGAGAGGGAACAAGTTCAATTCACAACTTTACGATTAAGCGAGAGTAAAGACCGTTTACGGGCTTTACCGAGCAAGAGTAAAGTTAAGCCCCGTAGGGGATTAATTCAAAATTTAGAATTAATAGATTCTCTTCGAGAGTTCGATTCCACCGTTGTCATTCTGAGGCGAAGCCGAAGAATCTATTAATCAGCAGTATTTATTCTTCAAGTGCTCGCCCGGGCCGGCTGCGGGGGTCGCGCTTTTAGCGCGAGCCGGCCCCGGGCGCAAGGTCTTCCGATCAGAAAGAGACCAGAGCCTGCGGGACATGCTTGCCATAATTGTCATTCTGAGCGTTAGCGAAGAATCTATGATGAACGCAGCGAGTGCAGAGGCCGCTTGCGGACTATGCCTCGCAAGGAGGAGAAAGACAAACGAAGTGCAGTCAAGAATCTATGACAAACGATAAGGAATCAGATTCTTCGTCGGTCGACGACCTCCTCAGAATGACAAATTGTGCATTTTGAATTGTGAATTCTGAATTGTTCTTCGGCTCCACGGCAGACTGGAATATGCAACTGGCGGCAACGCGGAAAGGTAGAGGGAAAAGATGTTCGGGGCGGCCGCAGCTTGCAGAGCTAAATACCGGCTTCAGCCGTGCGAGCCGAAGCCCCGCCCTGCGGAGGCTCGCAATACTCGCCCCGCTGGCTTCGGCACGAGAACTTTTGCGCCACCGGTCGACAGCGTCGGACAAAAAGCCGGTGCCGGTATCTCTGCCGAACCAAAACCGTAAGCTGGCTGCGGCCCGCGCGACTCTGCGAATTGTAAAACTATCGAAAACCGGTGGCAAACAACCGCAAACAAACAACGATTCCTAACCCTCCCGCGCCATTACGCCGCCAGCGGATTGCTGAATCTACCACCTCTCTGACAAGAGCCGTGACCCCTGTCACTCCGGGTCGGCTGCCGTTGCCCGGCACGAAAAAAGGCGGGAGACCGAACCTCCCACCTTTTTCTTTGTGCGGCGTGATGATTACAGAATGCCCTGCTCGACCATCGACTTGGCCACCTTCATGAAACCGGCGATGTTGGCGCCCTTCATGTAGTTGATGTAGCCGTCCTGCTCGGTGCCGTACTCCAGGCAGGCGCCGTGGATCGACGACATGATCTGGTGCAGCTTGGCATCGACCTCCTCGGCCGTCCAGTTGAGTTTCTGCGAGTTTTGCGTCATTTCCAGTCCCGACGTGGCCACGCCGCCGGCGTTCACGGCCTTGCCCGGGCCGTAGGGGATCTTCGCGGCGATGAATGCGTCGATCGCTTCGGGGCGGCAGCCCATGTTCGAGACTTCGGCCACGATCTTCACGCCGTTGGCCAGGAGCTGCTTGGCGTCGTCGCCGTCCAATTCGTTCTGCGTGGCGCAGGGCATGGCGATGTCGACCTTCACTTCCCACGGCTTGCGGCCGGCGATGAACTTCGAACCCGGGAACTTGTCGGCATAGGGAGCCACGACGTCGTTGTTCGAAGCGCGGAGTTCGAGCATGTAGGCGATCTTCTCGGCATCGAGACCGGCCGGATCGTAGATGTAGCCGTCGGGGCCCGAGATGGTCACCACCTTGGCGCCCAGCTCGGTGGCCTTCGTGGCGGCACCCCAGGCTACGTTGCCGAAGCCCGAGATGGCGATCGTCTGGCCCTTGATCTCCATGCCGGCCGTTTCGAGCATCTGGCGCAGGAAGTAGACGGCGCCGAAGCCCGTGGCCTCGGGACGGATGAGCGAACCGCCGTAGGTCATGCCCTTGCCGGTCAGCACGCCCGTGTTCTCGCGGGCCAGCTTGCGGTACATGCCGTAGAGGTAGCCGATCTCGCGGCCGCCCACGCCGATGTCACCGGCCGGCACGTCGGTCTCGGGACCGATGTGGCGCCACAGCTCGGTCATGAAGGCCTGGCAGAAGCGCATCACCTCGCGGTCCGACTTGCCCTTGGGGTTGAAGTCCGAACCGCCTTTGGCGCCGCCCATGGGCAGGGTCGTCAGTGCGTTCTTGAAGATCTGTTCGAAGCCCAGGAACTTGAGGATCGAGGGGTTCACCGAGGGGTGGAAGCGCAGGCCTCCCTTGTAGGGGCCGATGGCGTTGTTGAACTGGAAGCGGTAGCCGGTGTTGACCTGTACGTCGCCCTGGTCGTCGGTCCACACCACCTTGAAGGTGAAGCTGCGGTCGGGTTCGACGATGCGTTCCGCAATGCGGTTGGCTTCGAATTCGGGGTGCTTGTTGTAGGCCTCTTCGACGGTCATCAGCACTTCGCGCACGGCCTGCAGGTATTCGCTTTCGCCGGGATGTTTGCGCTCGAGTTCGGTCATCAGTTTGTTTACGTTCATACGATATGAGGTTTAAGGTTTTTATCTGTTACAAATATAGAAATTATTCTTATGGATCGTAATCTTTTTTTGTGAAATTTTTAACGGATGCTCCGCCTTTCCGGTTGCCGGTCGTTGCGGCCGCCATCTGCCGGCCGCAGAGGCCGGGCGGGGGATTTTCACCTGCGTTCCTCGTCGCAGAAAGGTGCTTCGCAGACGATTCCCTTGTCGGCCCGGCCGTCGATGCAGACCCACAGCGGCCGCTGGAAGCGCACCAGCCGCAGGAACTCTCCTTCGTAGAGCGCTTCGCGGGCGTCGAGACGGTCCTGGCGGAAGATGCCGTCGCCGCGGAACGGGTTGATGGTCAGGTAACCGACGCCCAGGGAGGTGACGTTTTGGAAAAAGTGGGTGCCTTGCGAGGGTTCGACGTCGAACTGCTCGATGCCGCACTCCACGATGACCTTGGCTTCGGAGATGTGCGTCCACTTTACCGGCACCCCCAGGAAGGGGTCCGAGGAGCCCCAGCGGCCCGGACCCACCAGCACGTAGGAGCGCTTCTCGTCGCGCAGCCGGGCGTTGAGGGCCAGCAGTTCGTCGGCGATCTTATCGGTCGAAAGGGAGTTGAAAGCCTCGGTCTTCACGTAGACGATGTCGGCTATGTCGGTCATCTGCCCGATGCCCAGGGCGCTTTCGCCGTAGATCAGCGCCCGGGAAGTCTCCACGCTCTCCCAGTCGATCGAGCGGTTGTCGTGGTTGTCGATGATGGGGCGTATCTGCAGCAGGTTGAAGATGTGCTGGCGGCCGTTGGGCACGTCCATGTTCACCGCGAACTCCACCTCCACCGGACAGCGCATCTCCTCGGCGCCCAGGGCCAGGATGTCGTCGACGATTCGGGCCAGCGGGAAGGTGTTGTACTTGAGGATGTTGTTGAACGTGATGACTTTGCGCCCCCGGTCGTAGGGGCTGTCCGAAATGCGTTCGTTCTCGCGGTCCCACACCGAGGTCACATGGCGGGCGTTGCGGTATTCGCCGAGCTCGGAGAGGCTCAGGCGCCGCAGGTTGACGCTGTCGTCGATCGAGGTGCGGAACTCCTCGGGCCGCAGGCTCAGCGCCAGCACCTCCGACTGGGTGTCGCGCAGCGCCAGTTCGGGGGTCGAGGTTTGGAGCACTTTCTTCGGATGGCGGGGCGAGAAGCGCAGCGTGCGGCCTCCGTCGACCACCAGCTTGCCCAGTCCCATCGCCACGTTGCAGATGCCGTCTTCGGGCTGCTCGTCGCCGATGGGGTAGCAGTTGATCGAGCGCGCCACGCCCGAGAAGGTCGGGAAGAAGAGGCCGTTCTGCTCCGTGCCGCACACTTCCTGGATGATGACTGCCATCTTCTCCTCCGAAATCAGGTTCTGCGAAGTCTGGATGTAGGCCCTCGATGCCGCGAAGTAGACCGAGGCGTAGACGCTCTTCACGGCGCGCAGCAGCAGACGCAGCATCTGGTCCTCGTTCTCGGCATAGGGGATCATGTAGGTCGAATAGATGCCTGCGAAAGGCTGGTAGTGCGAATCTTCGAGCTTCGACGACGAGCGCACGGCCAGCGGCGAGCGCACGGTGCGGATGTAGGCCTTGAGTTCTTCCTGGAGGCGGGCCGGCACGGTCGAGGTGACGAACTCCGAGAGGATCTCCTCGTCGGTGAAGTCCTGCGAGATGATGTATTGCAGGCCGTTGAGGGCGATGAACTCGTCGAAGTAATCGGTTGCGATGACCACCGAACGCGGAATCATGATCCGCACGCCTTCGTGCTTGTCGTACTGGCGATGCTTGATGAGCATCGAGTTCATGAAGGCCAGGCCGCGCGCCTTGCCGCCCAGCGAACCCTCGCCGATGCGGGCGAACGCCACCGCGTCGGAGTAGGTCTCGGGGTCGAACTTCGCCACGACGCCCTGGCCCAGCAGCGTGCGGTAGTCGCGGATCAGATTGACCAGTGTGCGGCGGTGTTCGGCTACGGTGGCGAAATGGCTCTTGTTGTGGCGGCGGATCGAGGCCGCGAGTGGAAAGAGGCCCCGCGAGTAGAGCCACTTGGAGAGGTGGTTCTGCGAGGTGTGGTAGTCGAAGGCGTCGTCCGAGACGGTGGCGATCATCTGCTGCATCTGCGCCAGGTCCTTGGCCCGGCCGATCACCGTGCCCGTGTCGGGGTCGCGGAAGATGAAGTCGCCGAAAGCGAACTCGGTGGAGATGTAGTCGTGGAGCTGGGAAAGCAGCGTCTTGGAGTTCTTGGCGATGAATCCGGCGCCCAGCGCGCGGGCCTGGGCCTCGAACTCCACCTGCGACGACTGCAGCAGCACCGGCATCAGCGGGTTGTCCTCGCGGATGCGGCGGCAGAGCGCGATGCCGGCGTCGAGCCGTTCGCTGGCCGGCGGATCGCCGCGGTGCATGACGAAGCCCACGTCGGAAATGACGCCCAGCAGGTTGCTTTTGTAGCGGTCGTAGAGCTCCGCGGCTTCGTCGTAGTCGGTGGCCAGCAGCACCTTGGGCCGCGCCCGCTTGCGCAGGATCTGCTGCTGCTCGTTGAGCGCATCCTTGAGGAATTCGGCGTTCTGCATCAGCAGCAGCCGGTAGAGCTCGGGCAGGTAGGTGGAGTAGAAGCGGATGGAGTCCTCCACCAGCAGAATGGCCTGCACGCCGCCCTCCAGGATGTCCTCCTCGGCGTTCATCTTGTCTTCCGCCAGTTTGATGATCGCCATGATGAGGTCGTTGTTGCCGTGCCAGCAGAAGATGTAGTCGATGCCCGAGCGGTCCTGCTCCTCGATGCGGCGGTAGATGTCCTTCGAGAAGGAGGTGAGCAGGGCGACGGGAAGCTGCGGATGGCGTTCCTTGACCTTGCGGGCGAAGGTGAAGACGTCCAGCTCGCCGACGTTGTACATCGTCAGAACGAAGTCGTAGGAGTCGTCTTCGGCCAGCACGTCGAGCGCTTCGAGCGTCGAGCTCACGCGGGTGAACGACGGCGGGTTCGACATGTTGAGGTCGAGATACTCCTGGTTGATCTGCGACTCGATGTGGCCGTCTTCTTCCAGAATGTAGCCGTCGTAGCTGCAGCACACGAGCAGGATCTTGTGGATCCGGTGCTTCATGAAACGGTGTTGCGCGCGCGTGCTGTCGGGCAGATGTTCTTCGCGGGTCTTTTCCATAAGCCTTGTTTCGGTTCGGTCGGGGCCGTGCCCCGGATGCTGCGGATTCCGCCTGCAGCGGCGGGTCGCCGGATCGCGGCGCCGCTGTTGCAGGGGCTGGTTCGCGCCGCTGTCGGAGCTCCGGTAGCTGCCGTGCGGGTCTCTGCGGACCGCCGCCGGTGCGCCGTGCGGAGCGTCGGAGGGGCCCGGGCGTCCGTTTCGCCGGGTCGGCGGAAAGTTGCGGCGGAATCGCTAACAAATGTAAGAAAAAATGGTTATCTTTGGTGCGTTCGAGTATAAATATCATCCGATGGATACGCAAAAATACCGTTTGCAGGAGGTGCTCTCCTCCGCAGTCGAGCGCGAATGGCTCGATTTCCCCAAACGCCTCTACAAGGGCAACCGCAACTGGGTCTGCCCGCTCGACGAGGACATTCTGAAGGTCTTCGACCGCAAGAGCAACGAGCTTTTCGAGGACGGCGAGGCCGTCCGCTGGGTCGTGCGCGACGAGTCGGGCGAGATCGTCGGCCGCATCGCCGCGTTCTACAACCGCGAGAAGGCCGCCATCGAGGAGCAGCTCACCGGAGGCTGCGGATTCTTCGAGTCGATCGACAGCCAGGAGGTCGCCGACATGCTGTTCGATGCCGCCCGCATGTGGCTCGCCAGCCGCGGCATGGAGGCCATGGACGGCCCCATCAACTTCGGGCAGCGCAGCGACTGGTGGGGCGTGCTGGTCGAGGGCTTCGAGTTCCAGCCTCTCTACAAGAATCCCTACAACCTCTCTTATTATAAGGAGCTGTTCGAGAACTACGGCTTCCGCAACTACTTCAACCAGCACAGTTTCATCTGGCGCAAGGATGCTTCGGAGGCCAACCGCCAGATTTTCGCCCGCGCCGAGCGGCTCTACGCCACTCCCGGCTACCGGGTCGAACACCTCGACATGCACAACCTGGAGGATGCCGCTGAAAATTTCCGCATCATCTACAACCGTGCATGGGCGCTCTTTTCGGGTGTCAAACCCATGAGTTCGCCCGAGGCGCTCTCCATGATGCGCATGCTCAAGCCGGTGCTCGATCCCGAGATCGTTTTCTTCGCCTACTTCAATGACGAGCCCATCGGCTTCTTCGTCACGGTGCCCGATCTCAACCGCATCATCGGCAAGTTCAACGGCAAGTTCGGCCTGTGGCAGAAGCTGCGCCTGATGTGGGACCTCAAGGTGCGGCGCAAGTGCGACCGCATCTTCGGCATCATCTTCGGCATCGCGCCCGAGTACCACGGCAAGGGGGTCGAATCGGCCATCATGGCCGAGTACTGGAAGTACATGGACCGCACCGACATTCCCTACAAAACGCTGGAGCTGGCGTGGATCGGCGATTTCAATCCCGTCATGAACCGCATGATCGAGACCTACGTCTGCGCTTCGCGCCACAAGATACATACCACCTACCGCTATCTCTTCGACCGCGAAAAGGAGTTCCGTCGCTGCCCCCGCCTGGGCGTGAAGCGGCGCGAGGAGTAGTCCGGCATTTCTTCCGTATGCTTCCGATCCGTGCGGCCGCTTCCGTCGGGCCGTGCGGGCCGAATCCTTAAAACTTCCGCCAATGAAAACCACCGCTTTCACCAAGTACCACATCGCCGCCGGGGCCAAGATGGCCGAGTTCGCGGGGTACAACATGCCCATCGAGTTCTCGGGCATCAACGACGAACACATGACCGTGCGGCAGGGCGCCGGCGTCTTCGACGTCAGCCACATGGGCGAAATCTGGGTCAAGGGACCCAAGGCGCTCGAACTGCTGCAGCGTATCACCTCCAACGACGTGTCGAAGCTCTACGACGGCAAGGTGCAGTACTCCTGCATGCCCAACGGCCGCGGCGGCATCGTCGACGACATTCTGGTCTACCGCGTCGACGCCGAGACCTATCTGCTGGTGGTCAACGCTGCCAACACCGGGAAGGACTGGAACCACATCTGCGCCGAGGGCGCCCGGCTGGGCATGCAGACCGGTCATGGAAAGGAACTCTACAATGCTTCGGATGAAATCTGCCAGCTCGCCGTGCAGGGGCCGCTGGCCATGAAGATCGTGCAGAAGTTGTGCGACGAGCCCGTCGAGGAGATGGAGTACTACACGTTCCGCAAGATGCGGGTGGCCGGATGCGACGCCATTCTTTCGATCACGGGCTACACCGGATCGGGCGGCTGCGAGATCTACGTGGCCAACGAGGACGGCGACAAGCTGTGGTCCGCGCTGTGGGAGGCCGGCGCCGAATACGGGCTGAAAAACATCGGTCTCGGCGCCCGCGACACCCTGCGTCTGGAAAAGGGCTTCTGTCTCTATGGCAACGACATCGACGACACCACCTCGCCCATCGAGGCGGGTCTGGGCTGGATCACGAAGTTCGCCGAGGGCAAGGAGTTCATCGACCGTGCGCTGATGGAGCGTCAGAAGAGCGAGGGCGTGACGCGCAAGCTGGTCGGCTTCAAGATGATCGACCGCGGCATTCCGCGTCACGGCTATGCGCTCGCGGCGCCCGACGGCACGGCCATCGGCCATGTCACGTCGGGTACCATGTCGCCGTGCCTCAAAGTCGGGTTCGGCTTGGGCTATGTTGCCGCCGACTTCGCCAAGCCCGGTACGGAAATCGCCGTCATCGTCCGCGAAAAGCCGCTCAAGGCCGAGGTGGTGAAGATTCCGTTCGTCTAAGGAAAGCCCGCCCGGGCATATCTTATGCGCCCTGCCAGGAGATTCCGGCGGGGCGTTCTGTTTGCTTCGGCGGTGCGGTCCGGGTGCTTGCGGCAAGGTGTTTCTTGGCTGTGCCGCCATCCTCTGTATTGCTCGTGTTGCGAACCTGAACGGATTTTGTTGCGGAGTCTGTTCGTGTGCAAAAGGTTCCCGTTCCGGAATATCCGGCCGCGCTTCGGAGCAAAAACAGACCTTAAATCGGGCCGGAGAAATAAAATTTGCTTATTCGCGTTCTTTTACGTATCTTTGAGTGCAAAAACTCGGATTTCCACTCCTGCAATCATGGCCGACAAAAGCGTCATAGCAAGCATCGAAGCTCGTGTCGGACGGTTGATCGAGGATCATCGCCGTCTGCGGGGGCTCTGTGCCGAGCTGACGGCCCAATGCGAAGCGCTGCGCAGCGAGAAACGTTCGCTGGAGGAGCGCGTCCGCGGGCTCGACGCCGAAGTGGCGCGGATGCAGCTGGCCGAAGGACTGGCCGGCGGGAGCGGGAACCGGGACAAGGCGCGGGCGCGCGTCAACCGTCTCATGCGGGAGGTCGACAAGTGCATCGCGCTGCTGGAGCGGTCCGATCTCGGTCCGGTGCCGGAAAACGAAGCGTAGCGGAACGTCATGCAGGAAGAAGAGAATCCCCGGGAGAGCGACAAGCAGGCCATCAATCTCAAGATAGCCGGCAAGAGCTACTCGTTTTACATCCAGCGCGGCAAGGAAGAGAAATACCGGTTGGCCGAGCGCGAGGTGAACAAGTGCCTGGTCGACGTCCGCAAGCAGAACATCCGCAGCTGGTCGGAATCCGACCACCTGGCCATGGCGGCGCTGAAGTTCGCCATCGCTTTCATCGACGCCCAGTTGGGCCGCAGGGTGGGGGGCGACGACCTCGGACGGCTCGAAGAGCTCGACGGCGAAATAGACGCCTATCTCAACTCCTTCGGGGAGTGAGCGTTCTTTAACATACGAGAATCTACCCGCATGGATTCCTTACGGCTTTGCGAAACTGAACACTTCTTACATTGGAGCAACTCGCGGCGCTTCAAAACCAGGCCTCGACCCCGACAGCAGGGTGTACGCTCCGGCGTACCGGTGGAAGGTTGCGATTGTCGGAGCCTCCACACATGACTTATCTTGCAGATTCGTCAAACAAGCTAAGGAATCTTATGCGGTTTTTTGATAATCCGGCTTTCCGGCCGTCGGTTCCCGCCCCCGCGGGAGACGGCCGGGCTGTCCGAAGAAAAAACATTTTTTAATAACCAACAAAAGCAGACCCTATTCAATGAATACCATCATTTGGGCAGTCATCTCGGCCGTGGGCGCCGTTGCGGTCTATGCCGTGGTCACCGATTTCGTGGCCCGCATTTCGATCCGCCGGCGTCGCGAGGCAGCGCTCAGGGAAGCCGCCGCCGAAGGCGAGATGATCAAGAAAGAGAAGATTCTCCAGGCCAAGGAGAAGTTCATGCAGCTCAAGAGCGAGCATGACCGTCAGTGCAACGAGCGCAACCAGAAGATCGCGCAGAGCGAGCAGCGCGCCCGCCAGCTCGAGCAGAACCTCCAGAACCAGCAGCGCGACCTCGACAACCGCCTGCGCGAGAACGAGCGTCTCAAGGAGCAGATGCACAACCAGATGCAGGTGCTCGAACACAAAAAGTCGGAGATCGACCAGATGATGCGCGAGCAGAACGTGCGTCTCGAGCAGATCTCGGGCATGAGTTCCGAGGATGCCAAGAACATCCTTATCGAGAACATGAAGGCCGAGGCCAAGAGCGAAGCCGCCGCCTATATCAACGAGACCATCGAGGAGGCCAAGATGACCGCTTCGAAGGAGGCCAAGCGTATCATCGTTGCCTCCATCCAGCGCGTCGCTACGGAGACCGCCATCGAGAATGCCGTCACCGTCTTCAACATCGAGAGCGACGAGGTCAAGGGCCGCATCATCGGCCGCGAGGGCCGCAACATCCGCGCTCTGGAGGCCGCCACCGGCATCGAGATCATCGTCGACGATACGCCCGAGGCTATCATCCTCAGCGGCTTCGACCCCGTGCGCCGCGAGATCGCGCGTCTGTCGCTGCACCAGCTCGTCACCGACGGCCGCATCCACCCCGCCCGCATCGAGGAGGTGGTATCCAAGGTCCGCAAGCAGATCGAGGAGGAGATCGTCGAGGTCGGCAAACGCACGACCATCGACCTGGGCATCCACGGCCTGCATCCCGAGCTGATCCGGATGATCGGCAAGATGAAGTATCGTTCGTCCTACGGTCAGAATCTGCTCCAGCACGCCCGCGAGACCGCCAACCTGGCTGGCATCATGGCTTCCGAACTGGGGCTCAATCCCAAGATCGCGCGCCGCGCCGGTCTGCTGCACGACATCGGCAAGGTGCCCGATGATGAGCCCGAACTGCCGCATGCAATCATCGGCATGAAACTCGCCGAGAAGTACAAGGAGAAGCCCGAGGTGTGCAACGCCATCGGAGCGCACCACGACGAGGTGGAGATGTCGTCGCTCATCGCGCCGATCATCCAGGTGTGCGACGCCATTTCGGGTGCGCGTCCCGGTGCCCGCCGCGAAGTGGTCGAGAGCTACATCAAGCGCCTCAAGGAGATGGAGGACATCGCCTTGTCGTACCCCGGCGTGGTCAAGACGTATGCCATCCAGGCGGGTCGCGAGCTGCGCGTGATCGTCGGCGCCGACAAACTTACGGATCAGGAATCGGAGAGCCTGTCGCACGACATCGCCAAGAAGATCCAGGACGAAATGACCTACCCGGGCCAGGTCAAGATCACGGTTATCCGCGAGACCCGCGCCGTTTCGTACGCGAAGTAGGCCGGGCGCTGCGTTCGCCGGCGGGAGGCGATGGCTGGGAGACGGTTCCGGAGACGGGGGCCTGCCATAACGAGAGCGTCGCTCCTTGGCTCCGGCCGGTTCTATGGGATGTCCGAATTTGCAGAGTTATGCCGTTGGCATTGTCTGGTGCCGCAGCAGACTATAAGGAAGAAACCGAAAATCCGTTAAGAGAGTAGGTACAATTAAATTTATTGTCAAACTCAAACTTTTTACACTATGAACTGGTTAAAGACCGCATTCAACGTGTTCGTCAACGCCGTTAAGGGTCAGTACTTCGACTTCAAGGGTCGGACGAAGATGATGGACTTCTGGATGTTCCTGGTGATCTACATCATCATCAACGTCGTCCTGTCGATCGTCGACATCTTGTTGGCCGCCTTGCTGGGCTTCACGATCCTGTCGTCGCTCTTCCAGCTGGCCATGCTGTGCCCGCTGCTGGGCATCGGCGCCCGCCGCATGCACGACATCGGCAAGAGCGGCTGGTTCCAGATTATCCCGCTCTACAACCTCTACCTGTGGGCACAGCCCGGTCAGAAGGAGGCCAACAAGTGGGGAAATCCCGTGGAATAGCCGGTCGACTCATTACAAGGCAGAATCCGCCCTTCGCGAAGGGCGGATTCGCTGTTTCCGGGGCTTTGCAACACATGCTTCCGGCCCCGATTCCCTTATTTCTTCATGCCATGGATTCCGAACTCTTGCATTATATCGAAACTTCCATCTTGCCGCGTTACGAGGCGTTCGACGCGGCACATCGTGTCGACCACGCCCGCAGTGTGATTGCCCGAAGTCTGGAACTGGCGGGCCATTATGAAGTCGACATCGATATGGTCTGCGTCATTGCCGCCTGCCACGACATCGGATTGGCCGACGGCCGCGAACGCCACCACATCCGTTCGGGCGAACTGCTTGCAGCCGATCGCACGCTGCGCCGGTGGTTCAGCGAGGAGCAGATTGCTGTCATGCGCGACGCTGTGGAGGACCACCGCGCCTCCTCCGACCACGAACCCCGCACGCTTTATGGGCGTATCGTCGCCGAGGCCGACCGCTGTCTGGAAGCCGACACCGTGCTGCGCCGCACGATCCAATATGGGTTGGAGCACTATCCGGCGCTCGACCGCGAGGGGCACTATGTCCGTTGCCTGGAGCATCTGCGCCGCAAGTATGCCGACGGCGGTTATCTGCGGCTGTGGATTCCGTATTCCGACAATGCGCGCCGCCTTGAGGAGTTGCGTGCGCTGATCCGGGAGCCGCATTTGCTGAGGGAGCGCTTCGATGCGCTCTATGATGCTCTGGAGGAGGCGTAAAAAGAGACGGAACCGGGCGTCGGGGCGCGGCTCCGGCCCTCCCCTGCCGGAAAGGCAACCTGGCAGATGCTGGACGCAGCGCACGGAGCGTCCGTTGGCACGGGTTCCTGCGTTCAGCGGGTTGACGTTGCTTGCTGTGAAAGTAAGATAACTCGCATTGTTGTTGCCGGAGGCGAACGACGACGAACCGTAGTAGTCGCCATTCGTGCCGACGTTCGTCAAGGCTCCCGTCTCGCGGTTGCGGATGCCCGCAGCCGAAGCCTTGACAGCAATCGCTGGGATGAATGCCGCGGATGGCCTTCGGGGAAAATCCGCAGCAGACGGATGGACAACTGGCGGCGGCGTTGGAGCGTCCCGGCCTTCGGGTTCCGGCGCTCCGGCGCAGAGGCCGCCAGCGGACTGCTGAATCTGCATGCCGCACTGGCGGGAGCCGTGGCCTCCGCCACTCCGGGCATGAAGTTGCGCATTTCGGGCAGGGGAAGATCGGAGTCGGTCTGTGAGACGCTATTTTATCTCTGCATAAAGATCGTAGTCGGCGGCCGAGGTGATGACCGCGTCGTAGAACCGGCCCCGGAAAAGCCGCCGGGAAGCGGCCGGAACGAGAATCTCCTGATCGACCTCCGGCGAATCGTACTGCGAGCGGCCGACGTAGAAGTCGCCCTGCCGCGAATCGATGATGATGCGCTCGGTGCGCCCGACACGGCGCCGGTTGTTTTCCAGCGAAATGTCGCGTTGCAGCGCCATGATGCGTTCGACCCGCTCCTGCTTCACCTCCTCGGGTACGTCGTCGCGGAGCCGGAGTGCCGAATGGGTGCCCTCCTCCTCGGAGTAGGGGAAGACTCCCAGCCGCTCGAAACGCACTTCGCGCACGAACTCCTCCAGCTCGGCGAAGTCGGCGTCGCTCTCGCCCGGGTAGCCGACCAGCAGCGTGGTACGCAGGGCCAGGTCGGGGATGGCGCGGCGCAACTTGCGGATCAGCTCCATCGCTTCGGCCTTGGTGTGGCGGCGCAGCATGGCCGTGAGCTGGTTATCGGCGATATGTTGGAACGGGATGTCGAGATATTTGCAGATTTTGGGTTCGGCGGCCATGACTTCGATGACATCGTCGGGGAAGCCCGCCGGGTAGGCATAGTGGAGGCGCAGCCATTCGATGCCGTCGATGCGGCAGAGCCGGCGCAGCAGTTCGGCCAGCATCCGTTTGCCGTAGAGGTCGATGCCGTAGTAGGTGGTGTCCTGTGCGATGACGATCAGTTCGCGGACCCCCTGCGCAGCCAGCTTGCGCGCCTCTTCTTCGAGCACCTCCATCGGAACCGAAACGTGGGCGCCGCGGATGAGCGGGATGGCGCAGTAGCCGCATTTCCAGTTGCATCCCTCCGAAATCTTCAGATAGGCATAGTGGCGCGGGGTGGTGAGGCTGCGTTCGGTGGCGAGTTCGGGGTTGTCGGCCGCTCCCAGGGCACGGACGATGCCGTCCCACGTGCGGGCGCCGAAATAGTCGTCGACTTCGGGAATCTCGGCCCGCAGTTCGTCGGCGTAGCGCTCCGAAAGACAGCCGATGACGAACAGCCGTTCGATGCGTCCGGCTTTCTTGGCTTCGGCGGCCCGCAGAATCATCTCGATCGATTCCTGCTTGGCGTCGCCGATGAATCCGCAGGTGTTGATGACCACCGTTTTGGCGTCGGTGCGGTCGCTGTCGTAGAGCACTTCGTAGCCTGCGGCGGCCAGGCGCGCCATGAGGTGTTCGCTGTCGACCGTGTTCTTGGAACACCCGAGGGTGACGACGTTAATCTTCTTCATTGCCGAAAAGGGCGTTGACGAATTCGTGACGGTCGAAGACCTTGAGCTGGTCGACGCCTTCGCCGATGCCAATGTAGCGCACCGGCACGCCGAAACGGTCGCTGATGCCGATTACCACGCCGCCCTTGGCCGTGCCGTCGAGCTTGGTGATGGCCAGCGAGGTGACCTGCGTGGCCTGGGTGAACTGCTTGGCCTGTTCGAAGGCGTTCTGCCCGGTGGAGCCGTCGAGCACGAGCATCACTTCGTGCGGTGCGTCGGGGATGACTTTGGCCATGACGTTGCGTATCTTCGTCAGCTCGTTCATCAGTCCGACCTTGTTGTGCAGGCGCCCGGCCGTGTCGATCAATACGACGTCGGCACCGTTGGCCTTGGCCGAGGTGAGGGTGTCGAAAGCCACCGAGGCGGGGTCGGAACCCATCTCCTGGCGGATCATGGTGGCTCCGGCGCGGTCGGCCCACACCTTGAGCTGGTCGATGGCCGCGGCGCGGAACGTGTCGGCAGCTCCGATCCACACCTTGCGCCCGGCTTTCGTGAGCCGCGACGCGAGTTTGCCGATGGTGGTGGTCTTGCCGGCGCCGTTGACGCCTACGACCATGATGACGTAGGGGCTCCCGGGGCGGATGTCGGGACCGCAGCCGTCGTTCGGACCCTGGGCCTGTTCCAGCAGGGCGGCGATCTCCTCGCGCAGGATGGTGCGGAGCTCCGAGGCGTTCATGTACTTGTCGCGGGCGGCGCGTTCTTCGATGCGGCGGATGATCTTGACGGTGGTCTCAACGCCCACGTCGGAGGTGATGAGCACCTCCTCGAGATCGTCCAGCACGTCGGCGTCGACGGTCGAGCGTCCCGCCACCGCGCGGGCCAGTTTGGAGAAAAGTCCGGACTTGGTCTTCTCCAGTCCGGCGCTGAGTTCCTCCTGTTCGCGTTTCGCCATTTCGGGTTGTCCGGCAGCGGCCGGCTCGGATTTCTTTTTGAAAATATCGAAAAGTGCCATACGGTTTTACCAAAAAGAGTCATGAGAGAACAGGTGCGGTACATGCAAGGGCGGTTCCGTTCTTCCCTCGATGCTTGCGGCCCGTTTTGTGCAAAGATACGGATAAGCCGAGCGCAATGCCAAATTTATTTGAGCATTGCCGAGGCGAAAGTATCTAAGACGGAGTCAAAGATACGAAAAGTCGAGCGCAGAAGCAAGCATTAGCTTGATTATGCCGAGACGAAGTATCTTCGGCGCAAGCCAGAGTTCGAATAAGCGAGGGCAAAAGCAAGCTTGCTTGCATTTTGCCGAGCGAGAGTATCTTGGGCGAAGCCAAAGATACGAATAAGTCGAGAACAAAAACTTGCTTGCTTTTTGCCGAGCGAGAGTATCTTGGGCGAAGCCAAAGATTGTGCAAGGTGAGGGCATAGCCAAATCGATTTGAGCTATGCCGAACCGAAGCCTATCTTCTTTTAAAGATACGAATAAGTCGAGAACAAAAACTTGCTTGCTTGCATTTTGCCGAGCGGGGAGTATCTTGGGCAAAGCCAAGATACGAATAAGCCAAGAACGAAAACCTGCTTGCTTGCTTGCATTTTGCTGAGCGGGAGTATTCGGGCACCGGCCGAGATGAAAAGATAATAAGAAAGTCCGAAAAAAACGTTACCTTTGTTATAAAGTTAAACGCTTTTTCGCAAAAATACCCTTCCGCTTTCGGGTGGCTCCCGGAGCCGCGCGGGCGCAGTCTCTCCGGCGGAGGCCGCACCCATCCGGCTGGCGCCGGGCGAGCCCTGCAGGTTGCGGTCCGAGTACGATCATCGGGTTCTGCCGCGGCAAACCGGATAGAGAAGCGGTCGGGACATGCTTGCGGATAAGCATATAAAACCATCAACAATGAAAAAGACGCTCCTGCTCTTTCTGGCCATTGCCGGCTGCATCGCGACGGCTGCCGCCCAGGATATGATCATCAAACGCGATGCCTCGCGCATCGAAGCCCGCGTGACGGAGATTTCGCCTGCGGAAGTGCGCTACAAGCGTTTTTCCAATCCCGACGGGCCGACCTATGTGCTGCCTGTGAGCGAGATTGCGGCGATCCGTTATGCCAACGGCGAGGAGGAGCGTTTTGCCGAGGTTGCGAAGGCCGCGGCTCCGCAGCCGCCGGCCGACGTGCGTTATGCCGTAGGCGACTACTACGAGCGTGACGGTGTGCAGGGCATCGTGGTGGAGATCGACGAGGAGGGGCGTCACGGCAAGATTCTTTCGCTCGACCAGGCGATGTTGCCGTGGACTCTTTTCCGCAAACCCGACCTGCGGACCGTCGGAACCGATGACCAGGGCGACGGACGCGTCAACATGGCGACGATGGAACGCTACATCGAGGCGAACGGGCTGTCGTGGTCCGACTTCCCGGCTTTCGAGTGGTGCCGCAACAAGGGCGAGGGTTGGTATCTGCCGGCCATCAACGAGATGCTCATCGTGGGCAGCAGCTATCATGGCGGTGTCCGCTCGCACAGCGACCGCAAGGCCCGCAACAACTTCAACGAGACCCTCCGTTCGCACGGCGGCCAGCGCATGGACCGCATGCTCTACTATTTTACTTCGACCGAGAAGAACGACCGGGAGGCCTGGACCAGCCACATGGAGCTCGAAGCGCCCTACGTGGTCGAAATTCCGAAGCACAACAAATTCCTGGTGCGAGCCCTGCGCAGGTTCTGACGGACGTAGAACGGAAGACAAAAGGTGAAAGGTGCCGTCCGGTACTTTTCACCTTTCTTTTTATGCTTCTCCGCAAAAATACCCTCTGCTGTTTTGCGGTTCTTGGAGCCGCACGGGCTGCAGTTTCCATCGGCGGCTCCGGCCCGTTATGAATGGGGTTTGCAAATTTTGCGTGCCCCGTCGGCCGCGGTCCGAAATCAAATAGAACCGACAGCCGCGGGTGTTTCTGCTAAGAAGCATTTTTTTACGGCGGTTGCTTCGTCCGCCGGTTTGCGGCGAGCGCTTGCACCCGGCGAAAACGACTTCCCTGGCAGATGCTTGGACGCAGCGCACGGAGAAACCTATGGAACGGTACCACCCGTTCACCGGGTTCACGTTGCCCGCGTTGAAATAGATGCGCCCCGCGTTGTTGTTGCCGGAAGTATAGGACGACGACGACCAGCAGTCGCCCTCGATGCCGACGTTGGTCAAGGCTCCCGTCGTCCAGTGGCGGTAGCCCGCAGCAGGGATTGTGAAGCAATCGCTGGAATGAATGCACCGCGGACACTTGGGCTGCTGCGGCGCAGACTGGGATTCAAAGCTGGCTCCTGGGGCCAGCGGACTGCTGAATCTGCCCGACCTCGCTGGCAGAGGCCGTGACCTCTGTCACTCCGGGCCGGAAGTCGTTCTTTCTCTTGGTCCGACCCTGCAAGACACACAAAGGGCACCCCTCGGGATGCCCTTTGTATTTCGAGAGACGGACTCTCGAAACACTATTTCTTCTCTTCAGCGAAGAATTCCTTGACCTGCTCGTTGGGGACGATGCCTTCCTTGAACATGTAGGCACCGGTCTTCTCCGACTTGACCATCTTGATGCACTTGGTGAAGTTCTTGCCCGTGCCGGTCTTCAGTGTTGCGACTACTTTCTTTGCCATGGCGCTCTAAAACTATTTGATTTCACGGTGAACGGTGACACGCTTGAGGAACGGGTTGTACTTGCGACGCTCCAGACGGTCGGGGGTGTTCTTCTTGTTCTTGGTGGTGATGTAACGCGACATGCCGGCTACACCGCTCTCTTTCTGTTCGGTGCACTCGAGGATGACCTGAACTCTGTTGCCTTTCTTAGCCATTGTGACGATGATTTTTTAGTAAACGGATTTGGGGGCTGCGGCTTCGCGGAGAGCGACCTCCAAACCCTTCTTGTTGATGGTTTTCATACCGGCAGCCGTTACCTTGAGGGTGATCCAGCGGCCCTCCTGCTCCGACCAGAAGCGCTTGGTTTTCAGATTGGGGCTGAATTTGCGCTTGGTCTTGTGGTGCGAGTGCGAGACGTTGTTGCCCGTCATCGCCACCTTGCCTGTGATTTCGCAAACTTTCATTTGTTGTTCGATTATATGGTTTGTTCCCGCATGAAACGGGATGCAAATATACGGTTTTTTCGGTAAACGGCAAAAAAAATCACAGGGCTTGATTTGCAATTCGGAATCGGGCCGGTGCTTCGGTGCCGGAATCCGGTGGGGTTGCGCTTGGCACTGCGTGCCGGTTACGAATGTTGCGACAACTGTTCGCGCAGCAGTGCGATGGCCTGCGACGAGGCGCGGTCGATGATCTGTCCGCGGTCGGTGCCGCATTGTTTGAGGACCGCGACCGTGCCGCGGGGTCCGGCAACGGCGATCCAGACCGTGCCGACGGGTTTTCCGGCCGAGCCTCCGGCGGGTCCGGCGATGCCGGTGGTGGCAACGGCGTAGTCGCTGTCCGCCGCGCGGCGCACCCCTTCGGCCATCTGGCGGGCGACCTGTTCGCTGACGGCTCCGAACCGTTCGAGAGCCGCCGGATCGACACCCAGCAGGCCGATTTTGGCTTCGTTGCTGTAGCTGACCACACCGCAGCGGAAATAGGCCGAGGCGCCGGGCATGGCGGTGAACCGGGCGGCGATGGTGCCGCCGGTGCAGCTCTCGGCCGTGGCGAGGGTCTGGCCGCGTTCGGTCAGCAGGTTGTGTACCAGTTCTTGGAGCGTGGCCGTTTCGAATCCGACGATGTGTTCGGGAATCAGTGTGCGGAGCGCTGCGAATTGCCGTTCGATCTCCTGCGAGACGCTCTCGCCCTCCACTTCGTAGGCCGAGAGGCGCAGCCGCACGGCGCCGGGGTTGGGCAGATAGGCGAGTTTGAGATAGGGCGGCAGGGCGGTTTCCCAGGTTTCGATGCGCTCGGCAAGCATCGATTCGGCCAGTCCCGAGGTGATGAGCGTGCGGTGGACGATCTGTTTGAGCGCAAAGCGGTCCTTGAGCCGCGGCATCACCTCGTCCTGCATCAGATGCTCCATTTCGAACGGCACGCCCGGCAGCGAGACGACCACGCGTCCTTCGTCTTCGAACCACATGCCGGGTGCTGTGCCGTGGGCGTTGAACAGCACGGTGCAGCAGGCCGGAACGAGGGCCTGCGAGCGGTTGAGTTCGTTGAAGGCGATGCCTCTTTCGGTCAGCATCCGCTCGACATGGGCCGCCACGACCGGGTCGTTGACCAGCCGGCTGCCGAACATCTCGGCGAGCGTCTTCTTGGTGATGTCGTCCTTGGTGGGGCCGAGACCGCCGGTCAGTATGACGACCTGCGATGCGGCGAGCGAGCGCCGGAGCGTTTCGACGATCGCGCTGCGGTCGTCGCCGATCGAGACCTTTTCGCGGACGACGATGCCGGCGTCGTTGAGATGGCGGGCGATGGAGACCGAATTGGTGTCGACGATCTGGCCGATGAGTATTTCATCGCCGATCGTGATGATGGAGGCATTCATGGGTGACGGGTTTCAGAGAGCCGGCGGCCCGGCCGGATTATTCAAAGTAGACCGGGCGGTCAGGATTCGGGAGTTTGCGCGGCGGTTCCGGTTGCCGGAGTTCCGGTTTCGGCGGTTTCGGCGGTTTCGGCCGGCGCGCTGGCCGCTTCGGCGTCGGCGATCAGGGTGCGGCAGATCTCCCGCACGAGCCGGGGACCTTCGTAGATGAGTCCGGTGCAGAGCTGGATGAGGTCGGCGCCGGCTTCGAACATGGCCCGCGCGTCGTCGGGGGTCATTATGCCGCCCACGCCGATAATGGGATAGTTGCCGCCCGAACGGGTGTGGATGCGCCGTACGATGCCGAGCGAACGGCGGGTGAGGGGGGCGCCGGAGAGTGCGCCGGTACCGATCCGGCCGATGGTCTCGAAGTCGGAGCGCAGGCCGTCGCGGGAGCGGGTGCCGTAGGTGGCGACGATGCCGTCGAGCGGGGTTCCGATCAGGATGTCGGTGATCATGTCGATCGTTTCGTCGGACATGTCGGGCGAGACCTTGAACATGATGGGGCGGTAGTGGTTCTGCCCGCGCCGGAAGTCGAAGAGGGGATTGAGGATGCCGAGAATCTCCTCGCGGGTGTGGTCGCAGCCGTCGCAGTCGATGCTGACGGTGAAATAGTCGACATACTGGTAGAGATTGCGGAAGAGCTTGAGGCAGTCGGCGGCGGCTTCCTCGGGCGGGGTGCAGGTGTTCTTGCCGATGTTGCACCCTACGATGGCGCCGCGGTGGGGTTTGCGCAGGCGGCGGATGGCGGCTTCGAGACCCCGGTTGGGGCGGCCGGTGCGGTGGATGACGGCGTTGTCTTCGGGCAGCCGGAAGATGCGGGGGCGGGGATTGCCCGGCTGGGGCCGGGGCGTGAGCGTGCCGACCTCCACGAACCCGAATCCTGCCGCCGCCAGCTCGCGGACGACCTCGCCGTTGCAGTCGATGCCTGCGGCCAGCCCGATCGGGTTGGGAAACCGCAGTCCGAAGACTTCGCGCTCGAGAACCGGATGCCGCACGGCGAAACACCGCTCCAGCAGCCAGCGTCCGCCGGGCAGCATGCCGGCCAGCCGCAGCAGCCGGAGGACGAGGCGGTGCGCCCGCTCGATGCGGAACGTGAAAAGCAGGGGCCTGATGATCCGACGATACATAACGGACGCAAAAGTAAGAATTATGAATCAAAAAAGAAAAATCGCGAATCGAAAATCAAGTTGCGCGGGTTGCGTTTTGCTTGGAGACCCGGGCAAGCCTTGCGCCGGAATGAATTTGTGCGCGGCCCCGCGTCATAAGAAAGCAGCCGGCAGATGCTTGGACGCAGCGCACGGCGAAACCGCAGGCGCGTTGGTTGCTGTTCAGCGGTTTGACATTGCCGGAATTGAACGCCAGGTAGCCCGCCCCGTGGTCGCCGGAGAGGGTGGGCGAAGAACTCCAGTAGTCGCCGTAGCCGTCGGGCGTGTAGGCGCCCGTCCCATAGTGGCGGTAGCCCGCAGCAGGCGCTGGAAAGCAATCGCTCGGAAGCATGCCGCGGAGAACGGTTCCGGATGAATGATCGATGGTCGGATCGTTCATCGGCGTCTGGCCCCGCGGCAGACGGAAATTCAACCGACGGTGCCGGGCCCGCCGCAGCGGTGCGCGTTGTGCCGCCGGCGGAGTGCTGAATCTGCCCGACCGCGCTGGCGGAAGCCGTGGCCTCCGTCACTCCGGGTCCGGAGAGCTGCTCGTAAGACCTAAAAATATTCGCGTCGGAAAGCATATCCGTCGCGCATGCGCTCGAAGTCGGCGGGCGAACGCTTCAGCCGCCGGCTTTCGGCTTCGATGTCGAAGGCTCCGCCGATGGTGGCGCAAAGTTCGGACCACGCGATGGGCCGCGGTGCCGATGGGGCGGCTTCGGGCGGGTACCATGTCCCGAGCGGCAGGCCGAATGTTTCGGCGACGGCGCGTACGGCCAGTGCGGTGGCGGTGGCCTTGCCTTGTTCGGAATAGCCGGCGATGTGGGGCGTGGCGATCGATGCGCGGCGCAGCAGCGCGGGGTCGATGTGCGGTTCGTGTTCCCAGACGTCGAGGGCGCACTCCGTGCCGCTTGCCAGGAGCGCCTGCGTGTCGACGACTTCGCCGCGCGAGGAGTTGATGAGCGTGGCGCCGGGTTTCAGCGTGCGGAGAAGCGCCGTGCCGGCCATGTGGCGGGTCGATGCGTCGAGCGGGACATGGAACGTGAGCAGGTCGGCTTCGCGGGCGACCGTTTCGAGAGGCAGGAACCCGAGATGTTCGCGGGCTTCGCGCGGGGGATCGCAGCAGAGCACCCGGAATCCCCACGCTTCGGCGTATTGCTGTACGAGCGATCCTACGTGACCGACGCCGACGATGCCCAGCGTCTTGTCGCCCGGATTCCACCCCTGCGTGCGGGAGAGATGGACGAGCAGGGCGGCGATCCACTGCAGGACGCCGCGGGCGTTGCAGCCGGCGGCCGTGGCGACGCGGATGCCGCGGGCGGCGCACCACGCCGTGTCGATGTGGTCGAATCCGATGGTGGCCGTGGCCACGAGCCGCACGGCCGAACCGGCGAGCAGCCGTTCGTCGCAGCGGGTGCGGGTGCGGACGATCAGCGCGTCGGCATGGCGGACCTCCTCGGGCGTGATGGCGGAGCCCGGAAGGCAGCGGACTTCGGCCCAGGGTTCGAGAACGCCGTGCAGGAACGGGATGGCGCTGTCGGCGACAATGGCGATTTTGCGGACGGAGTTATTCATTGCGGGTCAAAGGTAGAAAAAAAACAAAAAATGCGTATCTTTGGCAGCGTTTCGGATTGCGCTTGCCCGGCCGGAATGCGTTCGGCAGCCACCTATTTAATATATTACGATGGAGACGTCATTGCAACTTTTCGATCCCGACGGAGTGGGTGTGGACAACGGCACCTATTTCGGATTGCCCTTTACGCCCGACGATGCGGAGCTGGTGCTGATCTCGGCCCCCTGGGACGTGACGGTCTCCTACGGTGCCGGCACTTCCTACGGCCCCGATGCCATCATCGAAGCCTCGACACAGCTGGATTTCTACGATCCGCTCTCGCCCGACGCCTGGCGCCGGGGCATCGCGACGGCCGACGTCGACTATTCGCTGCAAGAGGAGTCGCAGCGTCTGCGCGCCGATGCGGTGAAGGTCATCCGCCACCTCGAACAGGGAGGTTCGCCGGCCGACGAGAGCATCGAACGCAAGGTGCGCCGCGTGAACGAAGGGTGTGCGGCGATGAATGCCAACATCTACGGGCAGGCCTGCCGCTGGCTCGACAAGGGCAAGATCGTGGGTCTGGTCGGCGGCGACCACTCGACGCCCTACGGATTACTCCGGGCGCTGGCCGAGCGCCACGACCGTTTCGGAATCCTCCACATCGACGCCCACCGCGATCTGCGGGAAGCCTACGAGGGTTTCGAATTCTCGCATGCCTCGATCATGTACAACGTCCTGCGCGACATTCCGCAGGCGGCTAAGATCGTGCAGGCGGCCGTGCGCGACTACAGCCGCGGAGAACTGGAGCTGGCGACGGCCTCGGACCGCGTGGAGAGTTTCGAGGACCTGGCGCTGGCGGCAGCCGAATTCCGCGGCGAGACGTGGGACGAACAATGCCGCAAGGTGGTGGAAACGCTGCCCGAGGAGGTCTATGTGAGCTTCGACATCGACGGTCTCTCTTTCGAGAACTGCCCTCGCACCGGCACGCCGGTTTCGGGCGGTCTGAGCTTCAACAAGGCGATGTGGCTGGTGGATGCCGTGGTCCGTTCGGGCCGCCGGATCATCGGCTTCGATGTGGTGGAGGTGGCTCCGGCGCCGGAAGAGCGGACCGATGCCATCACGGGGGCCCGCGTGCTGTGGAAACTCTGCGGCCTGGCGCTCAAAAGCGCTGCGAACAAGAACGAAAACCATAAAAAATAAAGAAACATGCGTCTCTTCTCAATGTATCGGTGGGTGCGCAACCGGCACGAACTCGCTTTGCGCAGCCGGGGCTTCATGGAGGCTCCCTGGGCCGGCGGCGTGGTGCTGCTGGCGTGCGTGGCGGTGGCCATGCTGTTGGCCAACCTGCCTCTGACCAAGGAATTCTACCACAACTTTCTGGAAACCGACCTTTCGTTGGTCGTCCACTCGCCCAGCGGTGCGATCGACTGGGTTTTCCCGGACGGGATGACGGTGGAGAAGTTCGTCAACGACTGCCTGATGGTGATCTTCTTCTTCACGGTGGGGCTGGAGATCAAGCGCGAGGTGGTCAACGGCCAGCTCTCGTCGATGCGCAAGGCCATTCTCCCGGTGGTGGCCGCGGCGGGCGGCATGGTGGCTCCGGCACTTATTTTCCTGCTTTTCAACCACGGAACGCTCGCGGCCAACGGCTGGGGAATCCCCACGGCTACGGACATAGCCTTTGCGGTAGGTATTCTTTCGATGCTGGGCGACCGGGTGCCGGTATCGCTGAAAATCTTTCTTACGGCGCTGGCCATCGCCGATGATCTGGGCGCCATTCTGGTCATCGCGCTCTTCTACGGCGGCGACCTGCAGCTGGGACTGCTGACGATCGCTCTGCTGGTGATGGCGGGCGTCTATGTCATGTACCGCATGGGCGAGAAGCGCATGCGCTTCTACGTCGTGCCGGCCATTGCGGTGTGGGGGCTGTTCTACTATTCGGGCATCCACGCGACGCTCTCGGGCGTGGCCATGGCGCTGCTCATCCCGATGGAACCGCGTTACAGCAAGGAATATTTCGTACACAAGATGCGCTGGCTGAACGATCATCTGCTGGCTGTGGAAGATTCGAACGGAGAGTTTCCCAACGAAGAACACCGCTTCTACCTGCGGGAGATGGCGCTGCTGGGCGACCGTTCGGTGGCGATGAGCTACCGGCTCGAACATGCCCTGACGCCCTATGTGACCTTCCTGATCATGCCGATTTTCGCGCTTGCCAACGCCGGCGTGGAGATCACGTCGCTGGAGTACATCAACATCTTCCACTTCTCGCCCGAGATCGGCTCGGTGGGCATGGGCGTCTTCTTCGGCCTGCTGGTGGGCAAACCGCTGGGCATCTTCACGGCAAGCTGGCTGGCCGTGAAGTCGAAACTGGCCGTGATGCCCGAAGGCGCCACGTGGCGCATGCTGCTGGCGGTGGCCTGCCTGGGCGGTATCGGTTTCACGATGTCGCTTTTCGTGGACTCGCTGGCCTATACGAACGCCGGACTGGTCGACCGTGGCAAGATCGCTATTCTGATGGGCTCGATGGCGGCCGCAGTGGCGGGCAGCCTGCTGATTCTCCTGTTCGCCAAAAAACAACGGCAATGATAAGGCGTTCGGCAATCGCCGCACTGCTTCTGGCAGTGGTGGTGTCGGCCTGCTCGAAAAAGGGCGGCGGGAATGTGAAACTCCGGAACGACACCGATTCGGTGGCGTATGTGATCGGCATGAACATCGGCATGAACCTGCATGCGATGGACTCGACGATCAACGCGGCGGCCGTGTGCGACGGCATCCGCGATGCGCTTGCCGGACAAACGAAACTGACGACGGAAGAAGCGCGGAACTACTATCTGCGCTACATGAACTACACCCTGCCGGAGAAAGCCCGGGCCTATGAAGAACAATTCCTGGCCGACATCGCCAAGTCGAACCGCTCCTATGCGCGCACAACGTCGGGCGTGACCTATACGGTGGCCGAGGTGGGCGACCAGAATCTGGTGCCTACGTCGGACCGCGACACGGTGGCGGTGCGCTATGTGATCCGCACGGCCGACGGTGCCGAGAAATACTCCTCCTATGCCCGCGGCGATACGCTGCGCAGCGCTTTGGGCGATCTGCGCCGGGGCGAGCGCGAGGTGCTGAAGCTGGTCGGCAAGGGCGGCCGCGTCGATGCGTGGCTTCCGGCCGCTGCGGCTTATGGCGCCGACGGAAAGGCCGAATGGGGCATCGGACCCAATGCGACGCTCCGATATGAAATGGAGGTGGTCGACGTGGTGAAGTTTACGCACCGCCGCTGAACGGTTTTTCGAGGCAGGGGTCCGGCCGCTACGCAAATAGATTGTTTTTTGCTCGGCTTGCACTTTAAGGGTATTCAGCATCGGCTTGGATGGACGGCGGGTTCGGCAAAATTCGAATAGATTGGGTTTCCGTCTCGGCTTGCACTTTACCGCTGCTTCGCACCGGTTTAGATAGGCTGCGCCTCGGCAAAATTCGAATAGATTGGGTTTCCGTCTCGGCTTGCACTTTACCGTTGCTTCGCACCGGTTTAGATAGGCTGCGCCTCGGCAAAATGCAAATAAATTTGCTTTTGCTCTCGGCTTGCACTATCTTTGCCCTCGCACAGAAAATATTCAAAACGACGATAAAACAATGAAAAAGACTCTTTTTGCGACGCTCGGCGCCGCGTTGATGCTGGTCGGCTGCGGCAGAAACTCCGCCGAACAGGGAATCCGCATGGGCGACCTGTCGAAATTCGACTCGCTCTCCTATGCCATGGGCGCCAACTATGGCCTCGGCATTTCGGCTCAGATGGGACACATTCCTTTCGATACCGAAGCCATGGACAAGGCCATCGAGAAGGCGATGCTCGGAAACGAGATGATGTCGCGCACCGAAGCCGACAAGCTGCTGCGCGTCTATTTCAGCTATGAAAAGGCCGGCAAGCGTTCGCAGGAGATCGCTCTCAAGCGCGCCCAGGCCGACAGCCTTCGTCTGGCGAGCGGCGATTCGACCGAGGTGGAATACGGTCCTGCTCCGGAGATGTTCGAAGACGAGAAGGAGCGCAAGGAGATCTCCGAGGCGTTCGGTACCGACATCGGTTGCGCCCTGCGCGAGTTCGAATTCCCGCTGCAGATCAGCTGGGTGCTGGAGGCCCTGAAGGACGTTCGCAAGGACGAGCCCAAGATGGACCGCGACGAGGTGATCGGCTACCTCGACCACTACTTCCGCGTCGAGATGCCGCAGAATAACGCCGAAGCGTCGGAGAAGTGGCTGCAGAAGATCGCCCGCAAGTCGGGTGTCAAGAAAACCGAGTCGGGACTGCTCTACAAGGTGGTGAAGGCCGGCGATCAGAACATCAAGCCCCAGCCCCTCGACATGGTGAAGGTTCACTACACGGGCCGTCTGCGCTCGGGCCGCGTCTTCGACAGCTCGATTTTCGAGAACCGCCCGAAGGAGCAGCAGGAGATGATGAAACAGTATTACCCCGACACCTACAATGAGAACAATCCGGTCGAGTTCCAGCTCAATCAGGTCATCAAGGGTTGGACCGAAGGCATGCAGCTGGTGGGCAAGGGCGGCAAGATCAAGCTCTGGATTCCGTCGGAACTGGCCTACGGCGAAAGCGGCACCCGGAACATCGCCCCCAACCAGGCGTTGGAGTTCGAGGTGGAACTGCTCGATGTGACTCCCTATGTACCCCCTGTAGTCGGCAACGAAACCACGGAAACCACGGAAACCACGGAAGCCGAGCAGGCCGAGTAAAAGCCATTCGGTTTATAGAAAAAGCCGCCCCATTCCGGGGCGGCTTTTTCTATGGACGGGTGATTGGGCCGGTCTTGAAAGCACCGGCCCGGGTGCTTCTTGTGCGGAGAATACGATCGGTGTGTGATAGCGGGTACGCCGCGTACCGGTTGCGGTTTACTCCGGGAACGTTTGATCGGCTGCATGTTTTGGGCTTCGGCTGCATTGCGGCAACAAAAAACCTTCGGAACTGAAAGCCCGAAGGTTCTGTTTTGTTATAGCCGGTTCTGTCCGGAATCATGTACTGCTCAGAACGGCAGGTCGTCGACTTCCGACGCGGGTGCCGAAGCATAGGAGGGTTCTTCGGGCAGGGGCGGCATGTTGTCGGGCATCGGCGCGGCGGGTGCTTCGGCCTGCTTGGGCTGGAGGCGCCATGCGCGGATGTCGGTGTACCAGCGGCCGTTGTATTCGCGCGATTCGATGTTGACCGAGACGTTGTAGCTGGCTCCTTCGCGCAACTTGGACACGTCGTCGGGCCGGTTGAAGAACGTCACGCAGATCTTGCGCAAGAACTGGCCGCCGTCGTTGTATTCGAAAACGATGTCCTGGCGCTGCCATTCGCCGCGCGCCGACGTGCCCTTGGTCACGGGCATTATTTTGTAGACGGTTCCTTCGAATTCCATAAATATGAAGTTTGTTTAATGTCGCAAAGGTAGCAATTTTTCGCCACTTTTCGCAAGCACGGTTCAAAAATGCGTTCGCCGGACGGGTCTCCTGCCCGGTTGCAGATAGCAAAAAGGCCGCAACCTGCAGGTTGCGGCCTCTGCTGTGGGCCCAGAGGGGCATGATCCCACGACCTTCGGATTATGAGTCCGCTGCTCTGACCGACTGAGCTATGGGCCCGGCTTGGGCGGAAGACCGCCCGAAGACGGCTGCAAAGATAGGAAAACAATCCTAAATGCGCAAGAGCCGATGCGGAGCGGGGCGAAAAAACAAGAAGGGGCGATTGCTGCCGGAGAACCGCGGCACGATGATGCGGCCGGCAGCCCGGGTGGAAAGTCGTGAAGCCGCCGGTGCCGGGAGGCCGGACCGGAACCGGTTCGGGCGGAGAGCCGGCGGGGGCCGAGCGGTGCCGGGGCGGCTGTGCGGCAGCGAATTTCGGGGGCGGAAAAAATAATTGCTTATTGTGAATGGCGAATCGTGAATTTTTATTACCTTTGTCGCGCTTAAGCACAAACAAAAAACAAAAACAACAAATGAAAAAGGGTATTCATCCGGAGGATTATCGTTTGGTGGCGTTCAAGGACATGTCCAACGACCACGTGTTTTTGTGTCGGTCCGCCGTTTCGACAAAAGAGACCATCGAAGTGAACGGCGAAACCTATCCCGTGTATAAGATGGAAATCTCCAACACGTCGCACCCGTTCTACACGGGCAAGATGAAGTTGGTTGACACCGCCGGTCGCGTCGATAAGTTTATGAGCCGCTACGCAAAACGCTACGATAAGAAGAACGCGAAGTAAACACCTCGCGAACGAAAGAACGGACGGGCCGCACGATGTTGCAGTCCGTCTTTTTTTGTGCCGGGATTCGTCGGGCTGCGCGTGCTGGGACCAGTTGCGGCCGGCTGTTCTTTGTGCTTGGCATTTCGGTTGTAAAAGAGCTGTTCGGGCAGGTTTTGTGGTAGCGCTTGCTACTTCGGTCGCGAATGATTGCCGTTGAGGTTGCGGCGGTCGCGAAAACGGGATGCCGGGTGGAACTATTTCTCTTTGTATTCGGCCTTGATGCGGTCGATGGTGCGTCCGCCGATGCCGAACGAAGTGTCGGGCAGCTCCTTGACGGTGACCATGAAAAATTGTTGCGGGATGGCGGTGGCCTTGGCGGCGGCAAGGGTGACCTGTTCGATCAGGGCTTGTTTCTGAGGTGCGGTCAGCGGGCCGCATTCGATGGAGATGTAAGGCATGGACGGATTGTTTTCGGTAAAGATAGTGCTAATCGTGAGCAATGCCAAATAAATCGGAGTTGCGGCTGCTCTTTGGTGAAAACGTGCAGATCGCGAAGCGTTCGGCTGCAGTCGCAGCACAGGCGGTGGCCCCGGACGATGCGTTATTGAATCCGAATGATGCCCGACTCGGGCGAATGAGCGCGGAAAGCTGTTCGTCAAAGCGTTTTTCGGGATGATATTCATCGATAATTGTGTATCTTTGCCGAGACCAAGCAAACATAAAAACATGAAAAATTATCTTGTAGTCATGGCGGCGGCGCTTTGTGCGCTGACGTCGTGTGTGCGCAAACAGGTGGTGCTCGACATGGCCGATCAGCGCGATTCGCTGACGCATGTGGTGAGCGAGAAAGATTCGCTGATCAACCTGGTGTTCGAGGAGATCAACACGGTAATGACCAATCTTTCGGAGATCAAGATGCGGGAGAATCTCATTACGGTTCCGCAGAACACCGAGGGAGGCATCCGCCCTGTCGAACAGATCCGCAGCGACATTGAGGCGATCGACCGCCTGCTGCAGGAGAACCGGACGAAGATAGCGTCGCTTCAGGATGTGTCGCGCCGGCTGCGCCAGGCCAACGTGAAGATCGGGGCCTTGGAAAAGACCATCGTGGGATTGAACGACCAACTTGCCGCCAAAACGGTGGAGGTGGAGGAGCTGCGCGGGGAGCTGGCCGAGCGCGAGCAGCGAATCGCCCGGCTGGAGACGGAGGTGGCCGACCGCGACGCCGAGGTGGTGGCGCTGAACTCGGAAAACACCGAATTGGACAACCGGCTCAATGCAGTATATTATATTGTCGGTTCGGAGCGCGAGCTGCGCGATGCCCAGATCATCAACAAGGAGGGCCTTATCGGCCGTACGCTGACCGTAGGCCGCAGCGGAGCGATCGAGAGTTTCACCAAGGCCGATTCGCGGCTGCTGACCGAGGTGCCCGTGGGCGGGCGGCGCGCAACGGTGGTGACGTCGCATCCCGACGGCAGCTACCGGCTGGTGACGCGGGCGGACAAGCACGTTCTGAAGTTGGTGATTACGGATCCAGCGAAGTTCTGGGAGTCTTCGAAGATTCTTATTATCAGCTATAAATAGGATCTCACAAGGCATCCTAACAGAAGAACGGCCCCTGCTTCGGCAGGGCCGTTCTTTTTATGGGCATGTGTCGGGATTTGCCGGGCGGATGAGCGGACAAAGCCGGGCGCGTAGGTTTCTCGTTGGTAGGATCGCCGTACGATTGGTGGTTGCCTGGCTTTTGCTGGACGAGGGCCGACTCGTAAAATAGGAGAGGGGCTCGGTGTAGGATTTATTTCTCCGCGACGTAAACGTTGAGGTCGATCCGCTCCCCGGAGGAGAGCAATTCGGCTTGTTTCTCCACGCGGTCGAGCCGCATGCCGAGCCGTTGGGGAATGCGGTTGCTCGGGAGATTGCCGGTGGCGCAGCGGATTTCGATCCGGCGCATGCCGAGTTCTTCGAACGCGATGCGGCGGAGCTCCTGCACGGCCGCCGTGACGATGCCCCGGTGCTGGAACTCCTCGCGGAGCCAGTACCCGATTTCGATGCTTCCGCAAGCGGGGTCGGCCGATTTGAATCCGATGAGTCCGGCGAAAAGGCTGCCGGCGCGGAGGGTGTAGACCGGATTGGCGGGATCGCCGAGCGAAGCGGCGATGAAAGCCCGGCTGTCCTCCTCGCTTCGGGTAAGCGCCACGAAAGGCAGCCATTGCCCGAGGTAGCCGCGCTGGGAATCGATGGTGCGGAAGATGTCGCCGGAGTCGTCGGGCCGCAGGGGCCGGAGGGCAAAGCAATCGAAAAGCGGAATCGTCATGTTGCGAAGATAGTCAAACGGACGAAGACAGCCAAATTTTCCGGCTCTATATATAAGGTACGGCCGGGTGCGGAGGGCGGAGGCGGTCGACCCGATGACGCCCTTTGTTCCGCAAGGTGATATTTTTCGTGCAAGCTGTTGCGGTATTCAAAAATTTTCCTATCTTTGCACCCGGTTTCGCTCCTTTAACGGACGGGCCGGATGCGGTTCTTTGAGAAAGATCGAAAAGTAGAAAAAATATCGCGGAATATTTGCGCGATAAAAAAAATATATCTACTTTTGCAATCCAAAACGGTTGATTCTGCCGATGTAGCTCAGTTGGCCAGAGCAGCTGATTTGTAATCAGCTGGTCGGGGGTTCGAATCCCTCCATCGGCTCCGAAAGCCGATGCGAGAGAAACGGGCCGGGAACGAAGAGCCCGGCGATGCGACGGAACGAAGACGGCGCGGGGTTGGAAATCCCGGAAGTTCTCGGAATGTCGGACTCGGCGGAACAACGACCTCCCCTTTGCGGAGGAAAATACGGGAAGTTACCAGAGCGGTCAAATGGGGCAGACTGTAAATCTGCTGGCTTACGCCTACGGTGGTTCGAATCCATCACTTCCCACTTGAGAAACCGGTTGGAGTTGCGAAGTCCCCCGGGGCGGCCGAAAGGCTGCCGGGAGGGAGGAGGCGGACTCCGATACGGTATATTTTTGCGGAAGTAGCTCAGTTGATAGAGCATCAGCCTTCCAAGCTGAGGGTCGCGAGTTTGAGCCTCGTCTTCCGCTCTGAACACGACGGTGCGCGATGCCGGCGACCTCCGGAAACAGAGGCGGCGGTGTTGCCGCTTCTGTTGCAAAAACGAAACCAGGAATAATTTTTACAATACTTCAAATACTTAATACTATGGCAAAAGAAAAATTCGACCGTTCGAAACCGCATGTGAACATCGGTACCATCGGTCACGTCGACCACGGTAAGACGACCCTTACCGCCGCTATCACGACCGTTCTGGCTAAGAAAGGTCTGTCGGAGCTCCGTTCGTTCGACTCGATCGACAACGCACCCGAGGAGAAGGAGCGCGGTATCACGATCAACACCTCGCACGTCGAGTACCAGACGGCTAACCGCCACTACGCTCACGTAGACTGCCCGGGCCACGCCGACTATGTGAAGAACATGGTAACGGGTGCCGCTCAGATGGACGGTGCCATCCTGGTAGTTGCCGCTACGGACGGTCCGATGCCCCAGACCAACGAGCACGTGCTGCTCGCCCGTCAGGTGAACGTGCCGCGTATCGTTGTTTTCCTGAACAAGTGCGACATGGTGGACGACCCCGAGATGCTCGACCTGGTCGAGATGGAGGTCCGCGACCTGCTTTCGAAGTACGAGTACGACGGCGACAACGCCCCCATCATCCGCGGTTCGGCCCTCGGCGGTCTGAACGGCGAGGCTCAGTGGGAAGAGAAGATCATGGAGCTCATGAACGCTGTCGACGAGTATATCCCCATCCCGCAGCGTGAGAACGAGAAGCCGTTCCTGATGCCTGTCGAGGACGTGTTCTCGATCACCGGCCGCGGTACCGTCGTAACGGGCCGTATCGAAACCGGTGTCATCCACGTGGGCGATCCCGTCGAGATCATCGGTCTGGAGGAGAAGACGCTGACGTCGACCTGCACCGGTGTCGAGATGTTCCGCAAGCTGCTCGACGAGGGCGAGGCCGGCGACAACGTAGGTCTGCTGCTCCGCGGTATCGACAAGAAGGAGGTTAAGCGCGGTATGGTTATCGCCAAGCCCGGCTCGATCACCCCGCACACGGAGTTCACCGCCGAGGTCTACATCCTGAAGAAGGAGGAGGGCGGCCGTCACACGCCGTTCCACAACAACTATCGTCCCCAGTTCTACCTGCGTACGATGGACGTAACGGGTGAGGTTCACCTGCCCGCCGGTGTCGACATGGTAATGCCCGGCGACCACGTGACCATCAACGTGAAGCTGATCTACCCGGTAGCATTGAACGAGGGTCTGCGTTTCGCAATCCGCGAGGGCGGCCGTACGGTAGGTGCCGGTCAGATTCTGAAGATCGTGAAGTAATTCGCGTCATAAACCGGGGCGGCGCTCGCCGCCGCCCCATCTTAGGAGCATAGTTCAAGGGTAGAATAGCGGTCTCCAAAACCGTTGATGGGAGTTCGAATCTCTCTGCTCCTGCCAAAGAATAAAGAGAAAAGTTATGTTCAACTATTTCAAGGAATCCTACAACGAGCTTGTAAACAAGGTGACGTGGCCCACGTTCCAGCAGCTCCAGAGTTCCACGGTGGTCGTGATGGTGGCGTCGGTCATCTTCGCGCTCGTCGTATTGGCCATGGACCTCTCGTTCGAAAACATCATGGGCGCCCTCTACAAGACGCTGGGCAATCTCGGCCGCTAAAACTTCGGTTGCAAGATGAGCGAGATTCAGAAGCAGTGGTACGTTGTACGTGCGATCGGCGGTAAGGAAAACAAGGTCAAGGAGTATCTCGAGGCCGAAATCCGCCACAACCACCTGGAGGATTACATCTCCCAGGTGCTGATTCCCACCGAGAAGGTCTACACGATCCGCAACGGCAAGAAAGTCTCCAAGGAGAAAGTTTCCTATCCGGGCTATGTCCTGGTGGAGGCCGCATTCGTAGGCCAGATCCCTATTTTGATTCGTAATACTCCCAATGTGCTGGGATTCCTCGGCGACACGAAGGAAGACAGCCGCTCGATGCACGCAACGCCTCTCCGTCCACAGGAGGTGGCCCGCATCCTGGGCCGTGTCGACGAGATGAACGCCATGGAGGAGGAAAACGAAATACCGTTCTTCGCCGGCGAGACCGTCAAGGTCACCGATGGCCCTTTCTCAAGCTTCCAGGGTACCATCGAGGCCGTCGACAACGAGCGCAAGAAACTCACGGTATCGGTGAAGATATTCGGGCGCAAAACTCCCATGGAGTTGAGTTTCACCCAAGTAGAAAAAGAATAAAAACCAAGGAAAACTATGGCAAAAGAGGTTGCTGCATTTATCAAATTGCAGATCAAAGGCGGTGCCGCCAATCCTTCGCCCCCGGTTGGTCCCGCATTGGGCTCCAAGGGAGTCAATATCATGGACTTCTGCAAGCAGTTCAATGCACGTACGCAGGACAAGGCGGGAAAGGTTCTTCCGGTCATCATCACGGTTTACAGCGACAAGTCGTTCGACTTCGTTGTAAAGCAGCCGCCCGTAGCCGTTCAGCTCAAGGAAGCAGCCAAGGTGCAGAAGGGTTCCGCCCAGCCTAACCGCGACAAGGTCGGTCAGGTGACGTGGGAGCAGGTCCGCGCCATCGCTCAGGACAAGATGCCTGACATGAACTGCTTCACGCTGGAGTCCGCTATGCGCATGGTAGCCGGTACGGCCCGCAGCATGGGTATCAATGTTGTCGGTGAATTTCCTAACATGTAATCGAAGAAGATGAGTAAGTTGACAAAAAATCAAAAGGTCGCCTACGCGAAAGTGGAGGCCGACAAGGCCTACAAACTTTCGGAGGCCGCCGCTCTTCTGAAAGAGATTACGTTCACGAAATTCGACGCTTCGGTCGATATCGACGTGCGTCTGGGCGTCGATCCCCGCAAGGCCAACCAGATGGTTCGCGGTGTCGTTACCCTGCCGCACGGTACGGGCAAGCAGGTCCGCGTGCTGGTGCTCTGTACTCCCGAGAAGGAGGCCGAAGCACAGGCTGCCGGTGCCGACTTCGTGGGTCTGGACGAATACGTCGACAAGATCAAGTCCGGCTGGACGGATGTCGACGTGATCATCTGCACCCCCAATGTGATGGGCAAGGTCGGTGCGCTGGGTCGTATTCTCGGTCCCCGCGGCCTGATGCCGAACCCCAAGACCGGTACGGTGACCATGGAGGTCGGAAAGGCCGTCAAGGAGGTGAAATCGGGTAAGATCGACTTCAAGGTCGACAAGTTCGGTATCATCCACACTTCGGTCGGCAAGATTTCGTTCTCGGCCGAGCAGATCGCGGACAACGCGAAGGAAGTGCTGGGCATGATCATGAAACTGAAGCCCGCTGCCGCCAAGGGCGCCTACGTGAAGAGCATCTATCTCTCGACCACGATGAGCCCCGGTCTGCAGATCGATTCCAAATCAGTTGAAACCAAATAAGAAGGAGGACACAAGAGATGACTAAGGAAGAAAAACTGGTTGTTATTGACAGCCTCGCCGAGCAGCTCCGCGCTTATCCTCACTTCTATATCACCGACATCGAGGCCTTGAACGCCGAGCAGACCGCTTCGCTGCGCCGCAAGTGCTTCGAGAAGGAGGTCAAGTTGGTGGTGGTGAAGAACACCCTGCTGACCAAAGCCCTCGAGAAGGTGGAGAAGGCCGACGCTGAACTGGTGAAAGTACTGGAGGGCCCGACCTCGATCATGTTCGCCCATGTGGCCAAGGCTCCCGCGACTCTGATCAAGGAGTTCCGCAAGGAGTCGGACAAACCCGTCTTGAAGGCTGCTTACGCCGAGGGTTGCGTCTACATCGGCGACAATCAGATCGAAGCTCTCTGCAACATCAAGTCGAAGGACGAACTCATCGGCGACATCATCGCGCTGCTGCAGTCTCCGGCGAAGAATGTTATCTCTGCATTGCAGTCCAATGCAGGTCAGAAGGTTGCGGGCATCGTGAAGACGCTCGAATCGCGAAACAACTAATCACAACAAGTAAAAAACAAAATCTAATACGCTTACAACTATGGCAGACGTAAAGAAACTTGCTGAAGAACTGGTAAACCTGAAAGTTACCGAGGTAAACGAACTCGCACAGATCCTCAAGGAGGAGTATGGCATCGAGCCGGCTGCTGCCGCTGTTGCCGTTGCAGCTCCCGCTGCAGGCGCCGGTGAGGCTGCTGCCGCCGAGAAGTCGACCTTCGACGTGATCCTGAAGAGCGGCGGTCAGGCCAAGCTCCAGGTTATCAAGGTCGTGAAGGACCTCGCAGGTCTCTCGCTGGGCGACGCCAAGGCACTCGTGGACGGTGCTCCCAAGGCTGTGAAGGAGGGTGTTTCCAAGGAGGAGGCCGAGCAGATCAAGGCCCAGCTCGAGGAGGCAGGTGCTGAAGTTGAGCTTAAGTAGCTTTGCTGCTTAAGATTCACACAAGATGAATCCAGGTATAGGGCTTACCGGTGTGTAGGCTCTATGCCTTTTCTTGGTCTAAAGATCGGAAGTGCCGGTTTTGTGCTGTGTCCGATCTGCGGAGAAGATGCTCCCGGGGCGTTTTGCGATGCCTGCATACGGGGGCATCGGCGGGATTGGGTAGACCGGCCCGCCGCAACTGAGGAGAGAGGGCTGGCGGGACGCCGTCGGGCGAACCGGCGCGAAGATCCGAAATTCGCGACCGAAAGCCGGGTGTCGAGTGTCGGGTGCCGACGCAGCGCCTGTTTCCGCAGCCTTGTGAAAGTTTGTTTTTCGGAGGTCCGTTCCGGCTCCGATCTACGCTTCAACTAATTTGGATTTACGATGTCCACAGCTAAAACACAACAAAGAATCAGCTTCTCGACAGTCAGGAACCGGGTGCCTTATCCGGATCTGCTGGAGGTGCAGCTCAAATCATTCCGGGATTTTTTCCAGATGGACACCACGGCCGAGAACCGCAAGAACGAAGGCCTCTACAAGGTGTTTCAGGAGAACTTCCCCATCACGGACACCCGGAACAACTTCGTTCTGGAGTTCATCGACTACTACATCGACCCGCCGCGTTATTCGATCGAGGAGTGCCTCGAGCGCGGACTTACGTATAGTGTTCCGCTGAAAGCCAAGTTGAAACTCTATTGCACGGACGACGAGCATGAGGATTTCGGCGTCGTGGTGCAGGACGTCTACTTCGGGACGATTCCCTACATGACCGAACGCGGTACGTTCGTCATCAACGGTGCGGAGCGTGTCATCGTATCCCAGCTGCATCGTTCGCCGGGCGTTTTCTTCGGCCAGAGCATGCACACCAACGGCACCAAACTCTACTCGGCGCGCATCATCCCCTTCAAGGGTTCGTGGATCGAGTTCGCTACGGACATCAACAACGTGATGTATGCCTACATCGACCGTAAGAAGAAGTTGCCCGTCACGACGCTGCTGCGTGCCATCGGTTTCGAGGCCGACCAGCAGATTCTCGAGATTTTCGATCTGGCCGACGAGGTGAAGGTCACCAAGGCCAACCTCAAGAAGGCTGTAGGCCGCAAGCTGGCGGCACGCGTGCTTTCGACCTGGGTCGAGGACTTCGTGGACGAGGACACGGGCGAGGTGGTGTCGATCGAGCGCAACAACGTCATCGTAGATCGCGAGACGGTGCTGGCGGAAGAACATATCGACGAAATCATCGAGAGCGGCGCCAAGACGATTCTCCTCCACAAGGAGAACCAGTCGGGCATCGACTTCTCTATCATCTACAATACCCTGCAGAAAGACCCCTGCAACTCCGAAAAGGAGGCTGTCGTCTACATCTACCGGCAGCTGCGCGCTTCGGAGCCGCCCGATGAGGCGACGGCGCGCGACGTCATCGAGAAACTTTTCTTCTCGGACAAGCGCTACGACCTGGGCGACGTGGGCCGCTACCGCATCAACAAGAAGCTGAACCTGGACATCGATCCGGAGACGCGTACGCTGACGCGCGAGGACATCATCGCCATCATCAAATATCTGATCCAGCTGATCAACTCCAAGGCCGACGTGGACGACATCGACCACTTGTCGAACCGCCGCGTCCGTACCGTGGGCGAGCAGCTGTCGAACCAGTTCTCGGTGGGCTTCGTGCGCATGGCGCGCACCATCCGCGAACGTATGAACGTGCGCGACAACGAGGTGTTCACGCCGGTGGATCTGATCAACGCCAAGACCCTGTCGTCGGTGATCAATTCGTTCTTCGGAACCTCGCAGCTTTCGCAGTTCATGGACCAGATCAACCCGCTGGCCGAAATCACGCACAAGCGCCGTCTGTCGGCCCTCGGTCCCGGCGGTCTGTCGCGCGACCGTGCCGGTTTCGAGGTGCGAGACGTGCACTACACGCATTACGGACGTCTCTGCCCGATCGAGTCGCCGGAAGGCCCCAACATCGGTCTGATCTCGTCGCTGTGCGTCTATGCCAAGATTTCGCCCATGGGCTTCATCGAGACGCCCTACCGCTCGGTGGAGAACGGCAAGATCGACATGGACAACTCCCACATCCGTTACTACTCGGCCGAAGAGGAAGAGGGTAAGATCGTGGCCCAGTCGAACATTCCGATCGACGACAAGGGCAACTTCCTCCAGCCCGAGCGCATCAAGGCGCGTCAGGGCGCCGACTTCCCCGTGGTGACGGCCAAGGAGGTGAACCTCATGGACGTGGCCCCCAACCAGATCGCATCGATCGCCGCCAGTCTGATTCCGTTCCTGGAGCATGACGACGCCAACCGTGCGCTGATGGGTTCGAACATGATGCGCCAGGCCGTGCCCCTGGTGACTTCGGAAGCTCCGATCGTCGGCACGGGCATCGAGAAGGAGATGATCTCCGACAGCCGCATCCAGATCGTGGCCGAGGGCGACGGCGAGGTGGTTTTCGCCGATGCTACCAAGATTCAGATCAAGTACGAACGGACGGACGACGAGATCCTCGCTTCGTTCGCGCCGGAAGTCACGACTTACGAACTTCCGCGCTATCGCCGTACGAACCAGAATACTTCCGTCACCTTGAAACCCACCGTATTGACGGGCGACAAGGTGAAGAAGGGGCAGATCATCACGGAGGGTTACTCGACCGAGCGCGGCGAGCTGGCCCTGGGCCGCAACCTCAAGGTGGCTTTCATGCCCTGGAAGGGTTACAACTTCGAGGACGCCATCGTAATTTCGGAGCGTATCCAGCGTGAGGACATCTTCACGTCGGTGCACGTCGACGAATACATCATGGAGGTGCGCGACACCAAGCGCGGTGTCGAGGAACTCACCTCGGACATCCCCAACGTCTCGGAAGACGCCACGAAGGACCTCGACGCCAACGGTATCATCCGTGTGGGTGCCAACGTCCACCCGGGCGACATCCTCATCGGCAAGATCACGCCCAAGGGCGAGAGCGATCCTTCGCCCGAGGAGAAGCTGCTGCGCGCCATCTTCGGCGACAAGGCCGGCGACGTGAAGGATGCTTCGCTCAAGGCGCAGCCCTCGCTCCACGGCGTGGTGATCGGCACGACGCTCTACAGCCGTGCCAGCAAGGACACCAAGAAAGGCAAGAGCGCCGAGAAGGCCCAGCTGGACAAGCTCGACGAGCAGTTCGCGACCGAAATCGCCGAACTGACGAAGCGTCTGACGGGCAAGCTGTGGTCGCTGCTCCAGGGCAAGACCACCACGGGCATCACCGATTATTTCGGTGTGGAACTCTATCCGGCCGGCACGAAGTTCACGCTTAAGATGCTGGAGGAGATCGCCCGCAAGACGACCGACGACAAGACGGGCGTGGTTTCGGGCTATCTGAACCTCGGGGCTTGCAAATGGACGGGCGACGCCCGCATCGATGCCCTGATCGAGGCCACGGTGAACAACTACTCCATCGAGTGGAAGAAGGCCGACGCCGCCATCAAGCGCGAGAAGTACAACTTCACCAACGGCGACGAACTGCCGCAGACCGGTGTCATCCAGATGGCCAAGGTCTACATCGCCAAGAAGCGCAAGCTCAAGGTGGGCGACAAGATGGCCGGCCGCCACGGTAACAAGGGTATCGTGGCCAAGGTCGTGCGCGACGAGGACATGCCTTTCCTGGAGGACGGTACGATCGTCGACATCTGTCTGAACCCGCTGGGCGTGCCTTCGCGTATGAACCTCGGACAGATCTACGAGACTGTGCTCGGTTGGGCCGGCCGCGAGCTGGGACTGAAGTTCGCCACGCCGATCTTCGACGGCGCCTCCCTCGACCAGATCAACGAATACACCGCGCAGGCGGGGCTGCCGCACAGCGGCCGCACCTACCTCTACGACGGCGGCACGGGCGAGATGTTCGACCAGCCGGCCACCGTGGGCGTGATCTACATGCTCAAGCTCGGCCACATGATCGACGACAAGATGCACGCCCGTTCGATCGGTCCCTACTCGCTCATCACCCAGCAGCCGCTGGGCGGTAAGGCGCAGTTCGGCGGTCAGCGCTTCGGTGAGATGGAGGTGTGGGCGCTCGAGGGCTTCGGCGCCGCCAACATCCTGCAGGAGATTCTGACCATCAAGTCCGACGACGTGATGGGCCGCGCCAAGGCCTACGAGGCCATCGTCAAGGGCGAGAACCTGCCCAAGCCGGGCATCCCCGAAGCGATGAACGTGCTGCTGCACGAGCTGCGCGGTCTGGCTCTGTCGGTCAAACTGGAGTAAGTGGTTTTAGAGGAAAAGAAAAAAACAAACGATATGTCAATTTCCAAAGACAACAAAGGCGGTAACGGCTACAACCGCATCTCGATCGGCCTGGCCTCCCCCGAGGAGATCCTGGCCCAGTCGAGCGGCGAGGTGCTCAAGCCCGAAACCATCAACTACCGCACCTACAAGCCCGAGCGCGACGGTCTCTTCTGCGAGCGTATCTTCGGCCCCGTGAAGGACTACGAGTGCCATTGCGGCAAGTACAAGCGCATCCGTTACAAGGGCATCGTCTGCGACCGCTGCGGTGTGGAGGTGACCGAGAAGAAGGTGCGCCGCGAGCGCATGGGCCACATCTCGCTGGTCGTGCCGGTGGTGCATATCTGGTATTTCCGTTCGCTTCCCTCGAAGATCGGCTACCTGCTGGGTATTCCGTCGAAGAAGTTGGAGGCTATCATCTACTACGAGCGTTACGTGGTCATCAATCCCGGTGTCGCTGCCGAGCAGGGCATCGAGCGTCTGGCGACCCTCGCCGAGAAGGAGTACCTCGACGTGCTGGCCTCCCTGCCGAAGGGCAACCAGGCGTTGGATGACAGCGATCCCGACAAGTTCGTGGCCATGATGGGCGCCGAGGCGATCTACACGCTTCTGAAGCAGGTGGACCTCGATTCGATGTCCTACGCCCTGCGCCACAAGGCGTCGACCGAGACTTCGCAGCAGCGCAAGTCGGAAGCCTTGAAGTGTCTGAACGTCATCGAGTCGTTCCGTGCTTCCGAGGGCAAGAACAAGCCCGAGTGGATGGTGCTGAACGTCATTCCCGTCATCCCGCCCGAACTGCGTCCTCTGGTGCCGCTGGACGGCGGACGTTTCGCCACGTCGGACCTGAACGACCTCTACCGTCGCGTCATCATCCGCAACAATCGTCTGAAGCGTCTCATCGAGATCAAGGCGCCGGAAGTCATCCTGCGCAATGAGAAGCGTATGTTGCAGGAGGCTGTCGATTCGCTCTTCGACAACTCGCGCAAGTCGAACGCCGTGAAGAACGAGTCCAACCGCCCGCTCAAGTCGCTGTCGGATTCGCTCAAGGGCAAGCAGGGCCGCTTCCGCCAGAACCTCTTGGGTAAGCGTGTCGACTACTCGGCCCGTTCGGTCATCGTCGTGGGTCCCGAGCTGAAGATGCACGAGATGGGTATCCCCAAGGATATGGCCGCCGAGCTCTACAAGCCGTTCGTCATCCGCAAGCTCATCGAGCGCGGCATCGTCAAGACGGTGAAGTCGGCCAAGAAGATCATCGACCGCAAGGATCCCGTCATCTGGGGCATTCTGGAGAACGTCATCAAGGGTCATCCCGTGTTGATGAACCGCGCCCCGACGCTCCACCGCCTCGGTATCCAGGCTTTCCAGCCCAAGCTCATCGAGGGCAAGGCCATGCAGCTCCACCCGCTGGCATGTACGGCGTTCAACGCCGACTTCGACGGCGACCAGATGGCCGTGCACCTGCCGCTGGGCAATGCCGCCATTCTGGAGGCGCAGCTGCTGATGCTGGGTTCGCACAACGTCCTCAATCCGGCCAACGGTGCGCCTATCACGGTGCCGTCGCAGGACATGGTGTTGGGTCTTTACTACATTACCAAGCCCCGCAAGGGCGTGAAGGGCGAGGGCTACACTTTCTATGGCCCCGAGGAGGCCATCATCGCCTATAACGAGAAGCGCGCCGACCTGCACGCCATCGTGAAGTGTCTGGTCGACGACCTCGACGAGAACGGCAACCCCGTGCGCGTCATCAAGGAGACGACCATCGGCCGCATCCTCTTCAACCAGGTGGTTCCGCAGGAGGTCGGCTACATCAACGAAGTGCTGACCAAGCGTTCGCTGCGCGACATTATCGCCGTGGTCATGAAGAAGGCCGGTGCCGACAAGGTGGCCGCTTTCCTCGACGACATCAAGAACCTCGGCTACCGCATGGCATTCCAGGGCGGTCTGTCGTTCAACCTCGATGCCGTCATCATCCCCGAGGAGAAGGAGAAGCTGGTGCAGGAGGGCTATGACCGTTCGGACGCCATCATGGAAGACTACAACATGGGTCTTATTACCAACAACGAGCGTTATAACCAGATCATCGACGTGTGGACCAACATCAACTCGAAGTTGACCAAGGCGGTGATCGACACGCTCGTCAAGGACGAGGACGGTTTCAACCCCGTCTACATGATGCTCGACTCCGGTGCCCGCGGTTCGAAGGAGCAGATCCGTCAGCTGAGCGGCATGCGAGGTCTGATGGCCAAGCCGCAGAAGTCGGGCGTCGAGGGTGGTCAGCAGGTCATCGAGAACCCGATTCTTTCGAACTTCAAGGAGGGCCTTTCGGTGCTGGAGTATTTCATCTCCACGCACGGTGCCCGCAAGGGTCTGGCCGATACCGCACTGAAGACGGCCGACGCCGGTTATCTGACGCGTCGTCTGGTCGACGTGGCGCAGGACGTCATCATCAACGAAGAGGACTGCGGCACGCTGCGCGGTCTGACGGCTACGGCCATCAAGCGCAACGACGACGTGGTGCAGACGCTCTACGACCGCATCCTGGGTCGTGTCGCACTGAACGACGTGATCCACCCGTTGACGGGCGAAGTGCTCTGCAAGGCGGGTGAGGAGATCACGGAGGCCATCGCCGAAGCGATCGAGAAATCGCCGCTGGAGTCGGTCGAGATCCGTTCGGTTCTCACCTGCGAAGCCCGTCGCGGCGTCTGCGCCAAGTGCTACGGACGCAACCTGGCCACGGCCCGCATGGTGCAGAAGGGCGAGGTGGTCGGAGTCATCGCCGCCCAGTCGATCGGCGAGCCGGGTACGCAGCTGACGCTCCGTACGTTCCACGTCGGCGGTGTGGCCGGCGGTACGGCTGTCGAGACCAACGTGGTGTCGAAATACGAGGGTCGTCTCGAAATCGACGAACTGCGCACCGTCAAGGGCAAGAATTCCGCAGGCGAGGCGATCAACATCGTCATTTCGCGCCAGTCGGAGTTCCGCATCGTCGATCCGAAGACCGAAATCGTACTCTATACGCACAACCTGCCTTACGGCGCTACGCTCTTCATGGCGGACGGCGCTGCGGTGAAGAAAGGCGACCTCATTTGCGAGTGGGATCCCTACAACGCCGTTATCATCTCGGAATACGAGGGCAAGGCCGTCTATGAAAGCGTGCTCGAGGGTATCACCTACCGCGACGAGCGCGACGAGCAGACGGGTCTTTCGGAGAAGGTGGTCATCGAGTCCAAGGACAAGACCAAGAACCCTGTCATCCGCATCGTCAACAAGGAGGGCGAGGAGGTGAAGCAGTACAACCTGCCCGTGGGCGCCCACGTCGTGGTCAAGGACAACGCCAAGATCAAGGCGGGCGATGTGCTCATCAAGATTCCGCGTGCCGTCGGCAAGTCGGGCGGCGACATCACCGGCGGTCTGCCGCGCGTGACCGAGCTCTTCGAGGCCCGCAACCCGTCGAATCCCGCCATCGTGTCGGAAATCGACGGCGAGGTCACCTTCGGCAAGATCAAGCGCGGTAACCGCGAGATCGTCATCACCTCGAAGGAGGGCGATCAGAAGCGTTACCTGGTGCCCCTGTCGCGTCAGATCATCGTGCAGGAGAACGACTACGTAAAGGCCGGCAGCGCCCTCTCGGACGGCGCCATCACGCCGACCGACATTCTCAACATCCTCGGTCCGACGAAGGTGCAGGAGTACATCGTCAACGAGGTGCAGGAGGTCTACCGCATGCAGGGCGTGAAGATCAACGACAAGCATTTCGAGGTGATCGTGCGCCAGATGATGTCGAAGGTCAAGATCGAGGATCCGGGAGACACCCGTTTCTTCGAGGATCAGATCGTCGACAAGTGGGAGTTCATGGATGTCAACGACGAATTGTACGACAAGGTGGTCGTCACCGAGGCCGGCGATTCGACGAACCTCCAGCCCGGACAGATCGTGTCGCTGCGCAAGCTGCGCGACGAGAATTCGAGCCTCAAGCGCCGCGATCTGAGCCCCGTGCAGGTGCGCGACATCGTTCCCGCCACGTCGACCCAGGTGTTGCAGGGTATCACCCGCGCCGCACTCCAGACTTCGAGCTTCATCTCGGCGGCTTCGTTCCAGGAGACCACCAAGGTGCTCAACGAGGCGGCCATCCAGGCCAAGGTCGATCCGCTGGAGAACCTCAAGGAGAACGTCATCTGCGGTCACCTGATCCCCGGCGGTACGGGTCTTCGCGAGTACGACAGCCTGGTTGTCGGCTCGAAAGCCGAGCTGGACGAAATCCGGCAGGCCCAGTAGCGGGCATATTCCCGGGCGGCACCCCTCTGGCGGGTGGCCGTTCCGTCAAAAGAAGCCGCTCCGGTTTTCCGGAGCGGCTTCTTTGTCTTTTGCGGACGGGCTGCGGTTCAGAACCGATAGCCCAATGTCAGTGCGTAGGTCATGGTGTGGTCGGAGCCCGGTTTTGCAAGCCGGGGCAGCCCGTACTGCGCTTCGGGGCCTACGATGAATCGTCCGGCCACGAAATCGAATCCCGCGCCTGCGCCCAGTTCACGGCGCATGGCGTCGTAGTGGTTGCCTTCGGGCTGCACGCTTCGTACGCGGCAGGCGACGTAGGGGCCCGCATGCACCTCGATGCGGGTGCGGCCGGCCGCACGGAACGATCCGACCGCTCTATGGGGGTCGAGACAGGAGAGCTGCACGGCCTGCTGAAGGAGCGGCCGGCTATCGCTGTTCGTAGCGCTTCGCCAGGCCGCCTTCGGCGGTTTCGCGGTAGAGGCTGGGGAGGTTGTGGCCGGTTTCGTTCATCACTTCCACCACCTTGTCGTACGACACCAGGTGCGAACCGTCCGACAGGGTGGCGTAGATGTTGGCGTCGAGCGCACGGGCGGCCGCCACGGCGTTGCGTTCGATGCAGGGCACCTGCACCAGACCGCAAACGGGGTCGCAGGTGAGTCCCAGGTGGTGCTCCAGGCCCATTTCGGCGGCGTATTCGATCTGCGACGGGGTGCCTCCGAAAAGCTGGCAGGCCGCCGCTGCGGCCATGGCGCAGGCAACGCCTACCTCGCCCTGGCAGCCCACCTCGGCTCCCGAGATGGAGGAGTGGGTTTTGGCAACGTTGCCGAAAAGTCCTGCCGTGGCCAGTGCCCGGAGGATGCGGATGCGCAGGAAGTCGCGCGAGGTGGCGAGGTGGTGCAGCACGGCCGGCACCACGCCGCTCGATCCGCAGGTGGGAGCCGTGACCACGATGCCGCCCGAGGCGTTCTCCTCGGAGGTGGCGAGCGCGTAGGCGTAGATCTTGGCCCGCGAACTCATCGACGCTGTGTAGCTTTTCGATTTGACCAGGTAGGTGCTCGCCTTGCGTGCCACCTTGAGTCCGCCGGGCAGGACGCCGTCGTTGTTGAGTCCGCGCTGAATGGTGTCGCACATGGTGGTCCACACGGTGTCGAGGTAGTCCCATATCTCGGGGCCCTCGCAGTCGTTGACATACTCCCAGTAGGTCTTGCCTTCGCGGTAGCACCACTCCTTGATCTCGGCAATGGTGGTCATCGGGTAGATGCTGCGCGGTGCTTCCTGGCGGGTGGTTTCGTTGGCCAGCGCACCGCCGCCGATGCTGTAGATTTTCCAGCTGTCGATCACTTCGCCGTCGCGGATTCCTTCGAACAGCATCCCGTTGGGATGGAAGGCCGGCACCTCGTCGGGGCGCCATACGATCTCGGTGGGTGCATGGGGCGTCAGCGAGTCGAGGATGGCCATGTCGGTGAGGTGGCCCTTGCCCGTGGCCGCAAGCGAACCGTAGAGCGTCACACGGTAGGCGCCGACGTCGGAGCAGCGTTCGCGGAACAGTTCGGCCGCTTTCTTGGGACCCATCGTGTGGCTGCTCGAGGGGCCGTGGCCTATCTTGTAGAGTTCTTTGAGCGATTCCATGGCTTTGTTTTGCGTGGATCATACGAAAAAGAGCGTGTCCGGAACACCCTCTTTTAGTTGTTGCGATTGTGTAGCCCCACCGCGACTCGAACGCGAATTTAGGGTTTAGGAAACCCTCGTTCTATCCCTTGAACTATGGAGCCTTGAGCCGGCTGCGTCCGTTTCGCTGCCTGTTGCACGCCCGAAAAAGATGCAGTGTCTCCCTTTCGGCGGGAAACACTGCAAAGATAGCGCAAGCCGAGCGGAAAAGCAAACGGAGTTTGCATTTTCCCGAGGCGCCGCCTATCTAAACCGAAGCCTTGCTTTGGTAAAGCGCAAGCCGAGCGGAAAAGCAAACGGAGTTTGCATTTTCCCGAGGCGCCGCCTATCTAAACCGAAGCCTTGCTTTGGTAAAGCGCAAGCCGGGCGGAAAAGCAAACGGAGTTCGCATTTTCCCGAGGCGCCGCCTATCTAAACCGAAGCCTTGCTTTGGTAAAGCGCAAGCCGAGCGGAAAAGCAAACGGAGTTTGCATTTTCCCGAGGCGCCGCCTATCTAAACCGAAGCCTTGCTTTGGTAAAGCGCAAGCCGGGCGGAAAAGCAAACGGAGTTCGCATTTTCCCGAGGCGCCGCCTATCTAAACCGAAGCCTTGCTTTGGTAAAGCGCAAGCCGGGCGGAAAAGCAAGCCGAACTTGCCTTTTCCCGGGTGCGCCTTTGCCCGAAGGCCTGCTTCGTGGAAGCGAAATCGGACGGACACGCGAACCAGGCTTGATCGGTCCGGGACAACGTCTCTCCGGATTGCCGGCAGCCAGGCGACGGCCGGCCGGAACGATCCGGAGGCGTCAGAAGTTGAAGCCTACGCCCAGCGAGAAGACGTTGGCGTGCAGCTTGTAGTTGCCCGAGAAGACCTCCGAGAGCTGCGACGGATTGCCGTATTGGTAGATCGGGTAGGAGCCCGTGCGCTCGGGATCGGCAGACGAAACAAAGCAGTAGGCCAGGTCGATGGTCATGAAGCGGGTGGGGCGGAAGCCCAGACCTACGGTGTAGGCGACCTTGGTCATCGAGGGTGTCTCCGGATTGAGGTACTTGCTGTCCACAGGGCTTTCGTCGACGTACATACCCATGCGGGCCGTGAGCCATTCGGTGGCCTTGTACTGCCCGCCGAAGCGGATGGCCAGCGTGTTGGAGTAGTTTTTCTCGGAGACGATGGGGGCGATGCCCAGTTCGGTCTCGTTGAATTCGACGTTGAGCGTCTTGTAGGCGCTCCAGCCGTTCCATTGCAGATCGAGACCCAGCTCCCATTTGGGCGTCGGGCGGAACGCTACGCCCCACGTGACGACCGTCGGGAGCGGCAGTTCGGCGTTGAACGTGCCGCGGTCGAGTCCCGGGATCACTTCGGCGCCGCCCGACATCACGCTCAGATTGTTCAGCAGCGTCAGGTAGTTCCGAGCTTCGGGCGAAGCATAGTTGAGCGAGGCGTGCCCTTTGTCCACTTTCATGTTCATGCGCGAGCGCCAGGTCATGCCGACCGACCATTCGTCGGTAATGTCCCAGAGGATTCCGGCATTGACGCCGACAGCCACCTTGGCGTCGCCTCCCAGCTTGGCCGAGACGATGGCCTGGTTCTCGAAATGGGTGGCGAAGTAGGCGGCGCCCGCATCTGCCTGGTTGACGTAGCCCTGCAGGGCTGCGATTTGTGCCGTCGTTTCCGGAGTCGCGGGCAGTTGTTGCAGCTGGGCGATGTTGGCCTGCAGCTTGGCGGATGCGAGCTTGAGTCCTCCGGCAGCCGTCAGATTGCCCGTGGCCGTCGGGAGCATCGAGCGCGAAAGGTCGAAGTTGCCCCACGTGATCATCAGACCGGCGCCTATCGAAAGGCGGTCGCAGATCTTGAACGAAAGGGTCGGCTGCACGGTGAAGGCCTTGAGGTTGATCTGCTGCACCAGATGGGCGCCCGACCAGTTGTCGCCCCAGTTCATCGACGAGCCGTAGGGCGTGAAGAAGCCCACGCCGACCGAAAGCCGTTCGATGGGTTTGTAGTTGAAGTAGACGTGCAGCGGGGTGGAGAGTTTGTTGTCCGACTTCTCGATGGGCCCCGGCGTGTAGTCGTTGTTCAGGTCGGGCAGCGAACGATAGCGCACGTTGGAGGCGATGCCCGTGGCGCCGATCGAGATATCGAACTGCGACTTCTGGAACGATGCGGCCGCAGGGTTGAAGAAGATCGACTCCGAGTTGAGCTTCATGGCCGTACCCACGTGTCCCATGGCGGTCTGTCGGGCCGACATGTTGTTGATCTGGTAGCCTTCGGCCAAGGCGGTTCCGGCGATGGCGACGGCTGCCGTCAGAAGGAGAATTCTTTTCATACGTTGAGTTTTGGTTCTTACTTGCACGCTCGCAGGCGTGCGGGAATCGGGGCAAAAGTATGCAAATAATCCCCGGCAGCCAAATATTTTGGTCTGAAATGCCTTAAAATTCAACCAATAGGCGTATTTTTGGCCGATAGGGCCGGGCCGGGTGCCGCATGCCGACCGCTGCCGGATCGCGTATGCCGGGCCTTTTCTTTTTTCTTGCAACATACACGTTCAGAGTCTTTGCCGTATCTTCCAGCATCAATCTGTGGAGCCTTGCGTGGCAGTTCGGAGCTTATCCTGCAGGTCGGATGGCCGTCTTGCTTGCGGTGCCCCCCCCCTCCGGCAATGTGTTCGCTCCGGTGCTGGGTTGCGGCTTGTGTTCGAAATCGGTTTGCGGGATAGTTGGTGCGGTGCCGTATAGGCTCGCGGCTCCGTGTAGCGAACCGAACTTCGACACGCCTGTCGGGCAAAATGTCTCTCTGCAAAATATCCCTCCGCCGTTTTTGGAGTCTCTCGGAGCTGTCGTAACTATCCGGCTCGCCGGGCGTGTTCCGCAAACCTGTGTCCCGACCGGTTGCGAAACCAAGGCGCAGGCTGCGGTCCGATAACGACTCGGAGTTCCCTGCCGACCGGCAATCCGAAAACCGAATCGACGGACGCATTTTTGCGGATAAGCGTTAAATGTTTTTCGCGCTATATATTTAAGGTATGCTTTTTGGAACGGTGTGCGCGTCCGGCGGCCTGCTTGTGTCCGCGCTCGGCATTCGGCAGGGAACCGGGCTCCGGAAGAACGGCTTGTGCGACGTGCGAACATTCGGAGACGACCGGCCCGACCGCGCGGTGCTGCGCAGTTGCAGGTGCTCCGGTCCGTATGTTCTATGCCGGCAGCCGAAACGGATCGTTTTTGGGATTTAATAAAAATTTCGGTTCCCGGCGACACCCGACGGCGCGCTTTCTCCGATTTGTTCGCAATCGGGTCGGGAGCCGCCTGGCGCTGACAAACTTTTCGGTAAAAACTGAAAAAATATCTGGAAAATTTGTGGGGGGGGGGAATTTTTTTCATATATTTGCGGCGTGAAGGGTACCGTAGACTCGCGACTCTTCCATGTTCCGTTCGGTGGTTTGCGTGTTCCGTTCGGACATGACGAAATCGCGGCAAATCGGTCTCAGACCCAGTTCTCGGAGGGTTTGACCGGCTGGGGAGCAGTACATAAATTGTTGACAAGGCAACTGTCGTCTTGCTTAGGTTGGGGCTCCTGTCCCGGCCGATTTCGGCTTGTTCTGGGGTGCCGGAACAGGTCCGATTGCAGGGCGCAGCGACGGATTACGAACGAATTTAAATAAACGTGTTGGCCTCCGGCTACCTGGCGATCGCCGTTCGGAAAGGAGTATTCCGGTCTTGGGACTTCGGCGCACGCAGGGTAACCTAAACGCAAGGGCTGTAACTCTGATATAAGTATGAAGATTTTTGACTCTCCCAAATTTTTCCGGTTCTTGCCGGTCGCTCTGTGTCTGTTGTTTCTGACGTCGGCGTTGCAGGCCGTTGCTGTTCCTGCTCCGCCCGAATCGGGGTCGAAGCTCTCGATCGCCGACTCGACCTACCGTCAGGTCATCACCGAGGGCTCGAAAAGTCTGAGCTGCTATCTCAACTATCCCCAGGGCAGTGCCAAGATCATCCCCGATTTCGAGAACAACGCGGCGGAGCTGGAGAAGCTCGATGCTTTCATCCGTCAGGTCTTCCGCGACAGTCTTATCTATGTCGACTCGATCCGTCTGACGGGTTACTGCTCGATCGAGGGTTCGTTCACCGCCAACGAGCGTCTGGCCAAGACCCGTGCGCTGGGTTTCAAAACCTACCTTGACAACGAATACGAGTTGTCGAGCCGCTATCCCATCCGTGTGAGCTGGATCGCGGAGGATTGGGACATGCTCCGCAAGCTCGTCGAGGAGTCCGATATGCGTTATCGCAACGAGGTGCTCAACCTTATCAACAACGTCGACGTCTTCCAGGGCCGTGAGAAAAAGCTCATGGATTTGGCCGGCGGAGCACCTTATAAATACATGCTCAAGAACTTCTTCCCCGCTTTGCGCCGCGTCGAAATCACCGTGAACTACGACTTGCGCCGCATCCTCGAGGAGAAGCTGCATACCAAACTTTCGCAGGAGGAGTTCGAGGCCGCCCTGGCCCGCGAGCGCGAGGAGGCTTTGGCCGAGGAGCGCCGTTTGGCCGAACTTGCCGCCATGGAGGAATCGGCCCGTCTCGAAGCCGAGCGCCAGGCCCGTGAAGCCGAGCGTCTCGAAGCATTGCGCATCGCGCAGGAGGAAGCCCGTCTGCAGGCCCAGCGCCGTGCCGAAGAGGAGGCCCGCATCGAAGCGCAGCGCCGTGCCGAGGAGGAAGCCCGCATCGAAGCGCAGCGCAAGGCTGTCGAAGAGGCCCGGATGAAGAAAAAGGAGGCCCGCAAGCTCTATCCCATCTTCGCCCTCAAGACCAACCTCGTTGCTTGGGCCGGTGTGGTGCCGTCGGATGTCGCCAGCTTCAAACGCACCACGTTCATGCCCAACCTCGAAGGCGAAGTCTACTTCGCCGATCGCTGGTCGGTTTCGGCTTCGGCCCTCTATTCCAATTGGGAGTACAGCGGCGGCGAGAAGTTCTGGGGTTATACCGCCTACAGCGCCGAGCCCCGCATCTGGATCAACGGCAACGGATTGTTCCGCGGCTTCTACGTGGGTCTCTACGGCCAGATGGGCGACTTCAACAGACAGGAGAACCGCGACGACACCGAAGGCGCCGAGATCATGACCAACTATACGGGCGATTACTGGGATGCCGGTCTCTCGCTCGGTTACATGCTCTCGCTCTCGAAGCACTGGTGTCTCGAGCTGAACGTGCGCGGCGGTTACCGCAGCGCGTCCTACGACAAGTACACCCGCTACATTGCTCCGGACCATATTTACAACTACGACGACAACCTCCCCGGAAAGAAAAATCAGTTCGCCCTTACCGGCGTGAGATTCAATGTCGTCTACCGTTTCGGCCGCGGCAGACGTTAGCAGACATACAATAAACCGCGCCCTTCCTTCGTATTTATGGGGCGAAGGCGCGGATGAACATAGAACCATTACAGGAGAATCTGTCCGCGTCCTCGCTGGTCCCGGTAGTAGATAAACCGTTATTATGAAAAGAAAATTGACATACATGCTGTTCGGTGCCTTGTTCTTCGTACTGGCAGCAGAAATGGGTTGCACCAAACAGAGTTTGGATCTTCGCAAGAACGAGGGTTTCGTTCGGATCGATCTGTTGTGGAAGGGCAATACACCTTCGGGCAGCCGGTTCTACTTCTATCCTCAGGAGGATGTGGAGGGCAACCCCGAGCCCTACTCTGTCGATTGCCCCGCCGAAGGCTTCACCGGCAACATGCCTTCGGGCACTTATAAGGTCATCGTGCATAACAGCGATATCGAGAATCTCGCCATGCGCAACGAACACGATTACGATCGTGCCGAGATCTATGTTCTGGGTGAGGACGAAGCTGCCGCTTCGGTTTCGCGGGCCGGCTCCTTTATCGCCCAGCCGAGCGAGCTGATGCTGGCTGCGGGTATCGATGATCCCGATAACGCAGGCCAGGTGACCACGCTCAAGGTCGCCTACCGCGAGAAAGTCACGGTCACCGCTTCGCCTGCTCCCCGTGTCAAATATCTGCGCTTCCTCTTTACGGTGGACGATGCGTCGCAGGTCTCGCTGACCGGCGGTTCGTTGTCCGGTGTGTCGCCTTCGCTGCATTGCGCTTCGGCTTCGTGCTCTTCCACTTCCGAGCAGGTCCGCTTCACCGTGGAGCCCAATTCCGGTTCCGAGTGCGATTTCCGGGCGGAGGTGTCGGTGCTCGACCTCGTTCAGCCGAATACCGGCGTGCATATTCTGACCTTGACTTTGCTCCGTCCCGACGGTACCTCCTATCAGATTACCCGGGATCTTTCCGCTACGGTCAACGATATCCTCAATCATAACGGCGGTACCATCCCCGTAACCATTCCCATCGATATTCCCATCGAGCTGAAGAAGATCGGCGATGACCTGAAGGTCGATGTCGGCCAGTGGACGCAGGGTACCGGCGGCGGTACGCTCCAATAGGACCGTGCGTGAGTAGTGTGAGTATAAAAATTGATTAGATATGTTTAGAAATTTCTTGTTTCTCGTCGCCTTCTGCGGGGCGTTCGCTTCCTGCTCCACCAAGCAGGATCTGGACGTCCGCGAATCCGAGCGGGTCATCCGGCTCGGAGCTGGCGGAGTCGAGGAAACGCCCCGGACCAAGGCCGTAGTCAATTCGTTGACCGATCTGGCCAGCCCCGGTGTGGGTGACAATATCGGTATCTGCGGCGTTCGGGTCAACAGCAATACGGCAGCCCCCGTCATGGGTTGGGGCAACGTGCTCCCGATGGATAACGTGCGTACGACGGCTGTTTCGGCCGCCAACGGTGCAGTCTCCTGGAACGGCGTCTATTTCTACCCCCTCGATAATGCTTATGTCAAGTTCTGCGCTTATCATCCTTACGCTTCTTACGAGGGCAACGGCCGCCTGCGCCTCGAACCTTCTTCGACCGGCAAGGCTCCGCTCCTCTCTTTTACGTTGAACGGCGAGGACGACATCATGTACGCTACGCCCGTAATCGGCAAGCAGGGCTCGGCCCCCGATCCGTTGATGTTCCATCATACGCTCACGCAGTTGACGTTCGAGATCATCGATGACAGCGGTACGCTCGTCGGCGAGAAGATCCAGAGCATCGAGGTGCTCGATGTCAATACTTCTTCGACCATGAACATCGAAACCGGAGCATTCGGAACCTGGGGTACGAAAGCGAACCTTACCGTTTCGGGTACCGCCGACGTCGAAATTCTCAGCACGGCAGCCCAGGCGGTAGGCAGCAGCATCATGCTCCAGCCCGGCCAGGCTTCTTTCAAGGTGCGCGTCAATACTTCTTCGTTGGGCAGTTACACCGCTACCATCCGCCCCACTTCGATCGGCGACAACGGTTCCTATGAAACCTCTTTCGCCGCAGGCCGCTCCTATCTGATTTCGCTGCGTTTCGACAAAACGACTGAACTCGGTGCCTTGGCAACCGTTACCGATTGGGTGCTGATAGGCTATGATGAGATCACGATCAAATAATTCAAAACGGACAACAATTATTTTCAACTAACTTTTTTTAACTTCATTCGTATGAAAAAACTTATTTTCTCCGTGCTTGCCGTAGCAGCTATGGCAAGTTGCTCGAAGAGCGAGTTGGTAGAGCGTCCCGTCGTAGACGGCGATGTTGCCATCAAGCTCACGTCGGAAGTTCTGACCGTCAAGCAGGCTATCAAGGCTCCGTTCGAGGGTATCACGGCTACCGATTCGCTCGTTGCACGCGTCATCGCTTCGACGACTTCGGGTGATTTTGCCTCGAATACTTCGAAGTGGCACGACGACACCATCTCTTTCGTAAATGGCAGCGACACGAAGGCTGTTGGTTACAATCCTTCGCGTGCTTATCCGACCGACGGCAGCTCGGTTTTCCTCTGCGGTCTCTATCCTGCGTCCATGACCGATTGGATGAACTTCTCGACTTCGAATACGTCAGGTGTCTATAAAACGACTGCCGAGTATACTTTCGACGGTAAGACCGACGTGATGCTCGCCGCTCAGGTCGAGACGAAGAAGTCCGAGGCGTTGGCCGGCACCTTCAAGAAGCTCGTCTTCAACCACATGCTCACCAAGCTCGTTATTCGTGCCAAGGCTAAGACGACTGCTGCTGTCACTGACTTCGGCGGTATCACCGAAATCGTTCTGACCAAGGCCAACGGTCTCACTCCCAACACGACGATGCTGGGTACGCTCAACGATGGTACGGCAGATCCCTCCAAGGCTGCCAACTTTACGCTTCCCGATACCATGGCATTCTATACGTTCGACAACACCACGACTCCCGGTACTGCCGCAGCTACCGACTCGCTCTTCTCGGCTAAGAACGTTGTGCTGACGGTTGTCGATGGTACGAAAGTTACGGTAGCTCCTTCGATTGGTTATTCGATGGTCGCTCCTATCATCGCCGATGGTACCGAGGATTACGAGCTCCTCGTTAAGACCGAGAAGAACCCGGCTGGTTTCCCCGTTAAGATCAACCTCAAGGACGCTGCCGGCAACGCATTCACCGGTTCGACCCAGGGCAAGGCTTTCGTCGTAACGATCCTGTTCGAGTCGACTCCTATCGAGGCTCTCGGCGAGGTTACCGATTGGGAGAATATCGTTCTGCCGGGCGACATCACCATCAAGTAGTTCAGGCTACCAGCTGCGGTTTCATCGCCGCACTTCATAGGCTGTAAGGGGTTGAATGTCCCCTTACAGTCACAAGGATCCTCCCCGGACGTTGCAGGACTTCGTGCCCGGCCGGAACTCGCACTGCGAGTCTCGGTCTCAGCAAGGGCCGACGCGTGGGGCCGGTTGTGGAGGAGGGGGCTGTGTTCGGTCCCGCAGGGTTTCGGTCCGGAAAGTCTTACGGACTTTCTCGCCGGAATCGGAAGTCGTGCTCTGTCGGATTTCGGGAGAGCGCAACGGTAACGACAATAGAAATAAAGTAATAAACTAATAAGTCAAAACCATGAAAACTTTTGTCAGAAGCATCGTCCTTTCGTTCGTTGCTGTTTCGGCCATCGCTTTGACCGGATGCTCGAAGAAGGATGACGTGCCCGTCGAGATCGACGGCCAGCTCGTCGAGATTCTCCCTTCCGGCGGTTCTTTCAAGGGCGGCGTCGTTTCCCAGAGTTCGGCTGCGTCGCGTGCCGTCATCGATGCGGGGCATACCCGGGATCTGAAGGTCGCTTTCGCCCGCATCGATCAGAAGAGCGAGACCGATGCCACCTATCCCGCTTACAGCACCGTTGCTGCCGCCCTGCCCGCTACCTGGACCAAGGGTTTCACGGCTGCCAATGCTACGGCCATCTCGTTCGACGTGCCCCAGTACTACCTCACGCGCGTCACCAACAACAATACCAAGTTGGTCGGTTGGTATCCCCACCTCGCTGCGAACACTTTCTCGTCCGGTGAGGTATCCATCGCCGTCGACGGTGCCAATGACATCATGTTGACCCAGGAGTTGGAGGGTAACAAGGACGCCACTGCAGCTTTCGGTGTTACCGGTAAGATTTTCAACTTCAAGCATAAGCTCGCTCTGTTGAAGTTCCGCGTCTACGCCAAGGATTCCGCCGCCGTCAAGAACGGTTACGGCAAGCTCAAGGCCATCACCTTGAAGAAGCAGCTCGCCACTTGCAAGATCGCGTTGCCCGGTGACCAGGCCGGTCAGGTCACCTTCGACTACGCCGCCGCTCCCGACCCCGAGGACATGGATATGGTCAAGAAGGCCGCCGATTCTACCGATAAGGCCATTACGTACCCCTTGGAGCTCCCCGTCCTCACCGTCACTGACAACGGCGACGGCACTTCCACCACCAAGAAGAACGACATCGAGTGCGGTTACGCTCTGATCGCCCCTGTCGGTGCTTCGGGCAAGGTCTCCGTCGCCATCGAGACCGAGTTGGGCGGCACCAAGGAGGTCGACCTCACGCTTCCCAAGGATGCAAGTTCCACCGTCCTCGGTTTCGAGGCCGGCAAGGCTTATAACATAGTCCTTTGTTTCACCACTACGGGCATCGATCCCACCGCTACGATCACCGAGTGGATAAAGGCCGATGACATCGAAATCGAACTTTGATTATCGCCCGTCCGTTCGGGCTGCTTCACACGGTTTCCGCTCGCTTCGGGTTCCGCTTCGGCGGTTCCCGGGGCACGGCGGAAGATACCCGAAGGTGTGCGGGGCCGTCCCTTTCGGACACGCGGTTGATTAAATAATTTGGTTGTTTTCATGAAGAAGTTTTTATTTTTCTCGTTGCTGATTCTCGCGGCCGGATGCCACAAGTCCGAGTTGCGTGAGTCCGATGCCGATCGGGTCGCCGTCAGCTTCATGCTCAGCGGCGTTACGGCTGAGGTCTCGCCTACGCCGCGGGCTGCCGACGGTAGCGTCACTACGCCCCCCACCACTTCGGGCGCAGTCGCCTTGAAAAAGGACGCTACGGTGCGTATCTTGGTGTTCAAGCGTACGGGTACTTCCGCCGACATCTCCGTCGACACCCAGGTCGCCGCTCCCTACGGCGAGGCTACCTACGTCGTCCAGGCCGATGGTTCGTTGAAGCCCTGCAATGTCGATTCCGAGGGCAAGGTCGTTACTTCGTCGGCCACTCCCGCCGCCATCCGTCTGCGGGCCGATGCCGACTACGATTTCTACGCCTTCACTCCCGCTGCCGAAATTGCCGATAAGACGGGTGCCAATAAGTACAAGGTCGCCATCAAGCACGGTACCGACCACGCTGCGTCGCTCACCACGGTTAAGATCGTCAAGCCGACCGCCGGTTCCGACAAGCAGACCGTCGCTTTGACTACGTTGGATCGCAAATGTTCGCAGTTGTCGTTCTCCATCGAGCGCAAGGCTACCAGTTCGGCTATCCGGAGCATCAAGGTCGATACGGTCTATGTCACTAATATCGCCGCTTCGCCTTCGACTGCTACTTTGTTGCTCAAGGCTTTGGATGTAACCACTAAGGCCAATACCGGTTCTTTCACGTTCCCCGAGGGCGAGGTTACCTACGATAGCGTCGGTAAGGTCACTCCGTTCGATTGTTCCGGTGTCGTGTTGCCGAAGAACGAGTCGGAGTTCAAGTTCCATCTCTCGGTGCGGTTCAACGATCCCGGCAATACCAAGATTTCTTCCGAGCTTCCCCCGGCCACGGTGAAAGCTGCGTTCAATCCCGGTTATCATTACAATTTCAAGGTCGTCTTGAAGGGTAGCGTCATCACGTTGATCCTTCAGGTTCAGCCTTGGGGTGCCGAGGTCGATTGGGGCAATCTCGAAATGGGCGGTTCGCCCAGTGTCGACATCATCGTCGGCGATTGGAACATCGAGAATTGGGACGATTTCGAAATGGGCAACGGTTCCGGTGCTTCCATCGAAGTCGGCGCTTGGAACCCCAGTCCTTCTTGGGACGAGGACATCGCTGGCGACCCCGTTTTGTCGGGAGCCCTCACTTCTGCCGGTTGGACCGATGGTCCTGTCGACGGTACGGGCGATGTCGGTTCGGGTTCTTCCGCGGGCTCTGCTCCCGGTAATTGGGGCAACGGCGTCACGGGTTCCGAGTCTTTGGGCGATTGATTCCCGTCATTTCATCTCATCACAATATAATAATTCATTACATAATTAATAACAGGCGATTATCGCAAAATTTTCGAATCATGAAAAACTTAAGTAAATTGATTTTGTTCGTTTGCTTCGGTATTCTCTTCGCCGCTTGCAACAACGACAATCTCGACACGACCGATCCCAATGGCAACGGCGGTTCGGATTTCGGTTCCAACGGTCCGAAGGTCACCAAGACTTTCTCGTTCTCCATTCCCGAAATGGCGAGCGCCGGTCTCGACATCTCGCGTGCCGAGTTGGAGGAGGACGCCGACGAGGCCATCTCGTTCGGCATGCAGCCCGCTACGCGTGCTACCGTAGCTGCTACCGCTGCAGAGAAGACCATCAAGAATCTCTACATTATGCAGTTCGATGCTGCCGGTAAGATTCTCGGTAAGGGACAGAGCATCCCCGCTTCGGACATCAAGGTCGACAACACGACCGGCAATGCGTCCGTCGACATCACCATCGACGAGGCTACCGGCAGCAAGCTCTATGTCTTCGCCAACTGCCAGCCTTTGAATGCGAATACGGATACTACGGAGGCTAAAATGAAGGCCGACTCTATCCAGATCACCACTGCCATTACGGTTGATGACCTCGCTACTAAAGGCTTGCCCATGATGGGTATGGCTACGTTGTCTGCGAGCGCTTCGTCGATCAACGTTCCCATGTCGTTCCTCGTTGCTAAGATCAGCACCAAGGTTTCGACTTCGCTGCCTTCCGGTGCTTCGTTTACTCTGACAGGAGTTGGTCTCGTCGACGTTCCCAAGCACATCTATATCACGAGCGGCGCTACGACCTCGACGAAGGGTGGTTACCATAGTTCCTATGCTTTTACCACCACCAATCTCACGCGTACCGATCCTTTTGTCTTCTATGTTCCCGAGAACAAGGCCGGTACGGTTGCCGGTCTGACTTCGAAGACCAAGTCATGGTGGGATGCTCCCGAGCACGCTATGCGTCTCCGCATTAATGGTACTTACAAGAAGAATTCTTCCGATGCGGGTGTTGCCGTTTATTACGAGCTCTATCCCGGTGCTAATTCCGCTACCGATTTCAACGTCGCACGTAATACGGTCTACACCATCAATCCTACGGTCAAAGGTACCAATGTTTCGTCCGACCTGCGTGTATGGGCCAATACTTTGGTGAACTTGAATGTCAAGGGCACCGGTTCTACGGATACTTCCGCCAACTGTTATATCGCTTATAACTCTGGTACGGCTTATCACTTCGATGCGACTATCAAGGGTAATGGCAAGAATCGTGACGGAAGCGCCGCTGCCAAACATACACCTACTTCCGTAGAGGTGCTTTGGGAGACTACTTCGGATCAGTATATCATTCGTAAGGTTAAGCTCTATGGCGGTCATGTTTATTTCCTGACGGCTGGTTCCGTCGGCGGCGATGTTCGTCTGGGTAATGCCTTGATCGCAGTTAAGAGTGGTTCGAACATTCTTTGGAGCTGGCATATCTGGTCGACCGGTCCTATTTCCACTGAATCTTATAAGATTCGTGCTACCGGTGCGGGTATTCCCACTACTGTGAAGATGATGAACCGTAACCTCGGTGCTGCCAATAATAACCCTGGCGACCACAATGCATTCGGTTTGCTTTACCAGTGGGGCCGTAAGGATCCGTTCGTAGGTGCCAATGGTGTTTCGGGTTCGACCTATGCAGAAAGCACGATGGGTCAGAATTGGCCGGTAAAGGCGTCTGCGGATACGGGTGCTGATGCCAATGCTTCGGTTGATTTTGCGATTAAGAATCCTACAACTTTCATTACGCAGATCAATACGACCACCTACGACTGGGTGAACGCTCCTACTGTCGAAAAGCAGTTGAATAATCTCTGGGGCAATGCCAGCACGGTGACGGGTTCGATTACTTGCACTCCGTTGAATTTGAATACCAATAAGGGGACGAAGACTATGTACGACCCGTGTCCTATCGGTTATAAGGTTCCGCCGCAGTACACTTGGACGAACTTCACGAAGGACGGTAATAACCACGGCGAAACCGATAAGGCACAGTGGAATGTTTCCGGTACTTTCGATCATGGTTGGAAGTTTTACTGTGCTGCTGATGGATCCGGTGCCACTACCTTCTATCCTGCTGCGGGCCTCCGCAGCCGTGGGACGGGAGTCTTGGCGCTCGTCGGTGCCGAGGGCGACAGCTGGTCCTCGTCG